>JGI12712J15308_10000060_pt1 | contig 27378 bp, 26 predicted proteins | sample JacPin_JW_Ref_O2_FD_15308 | JGI IMG/M metagenome (IMG submission 15308) | reverse complement strand
GCGCACTGCGCATGCCTGCCGATTCGAATCCTCATCAGGGCCGGACCAGCCTGCTGGCTTGCCTGACCGGGATGGGATTGTTTGGCTTGCTGTTGTCGGGCGACTGGAAGAACAAGCGCAATCGCCGGGTGGGCATCCTGCTGGGAATTCTAGTCCTGGGGATGATGTTCAGCCTGGTGGGTTGCAGTTCTTCGAGCACGCCGGGCACGCCGATTGGAGCACAGACCATCCAGGTAACTGGAACGGGCTCTGACGGCACCACCCAGGCTGCCAGCATCACCATCAACGTGTTCTAACTGCTACTAGCTGGAAAATTGAGGCGGCCGGAAATCCGGCCGCCTTTTTCATTTGGGCGGGAACCCTATGAAAGTCAAAAGTAAAAATGCAGAAGTGAGAGCGAATACCCAAGTTTCTTACTTCTTCATTGTTTTGACTTTTGACGTCTGACCTTCTGGATGCTCACCGTCCAGCAATGCGCTGGGCTATGGGAACCTCGGCGGGGAGAGCATTGCGGCTCTACTCTTCTTCTTCGCGGGTGGCGCGGATCCATTCTTCCATTTGATCGAGATACTGGGCCAGGGACCGGCGTCCCGCGGGAGTGAGGCGGTATTCGGTGCGCGGGACGCGGCCTTCGAAAAACTTGATGCAGGAAATGTATTGGGCTTCCTCGAGCTTACGGGCGTGGACGCTGAGATTGCCGTCGGTGGTCTTGAGGATGCGCTTGAGATCGTTGAAGGTGAGCGACTCGTTGGTGGCAAGAGCGCTGACGATGCCCAGGCGAATGCGTTCGTGAATCAGGCGGTCGAGTTCGGGGAGCGCGAGCACACGCGGAGCGCGCGCGGGCCGCGGAGTTGCGGTCTTGGCGTGCTTGTCGCGCTGGCGCAAAGATAAAGATCTAGCCACCGTGCCTCCTCGCGATGAGAACTCCGAACAGAAGGTGGAGTCCGCCAAAGCCGGCGGCAAGAAACCATGTGCCCCAAGCCGCAGGACCAAAAACGGCAAGGCCGCCGAGCACCATGAAACAAACTCCCATGACTGGAACAGCGGGCACGGAAAACGCGCCGCCGGTGATGATGCCCGCCCCATAAAGCAGCAGCCACGTGGCTGGCAGGGCCGATCGCAGGCCTATCCGGAAGAGGGAGAAAGTGAGAAGCGCGCCGGCGACCAGCGGGGGGAGAAGTCCGAGGGCCACTTTACGGCCGGGACCGGAGAAGACAGGCAGGCCGCGGCGGTTGGCTTTCCAGAAAATGGAGAGCAACGCGATGGTGACAGCGAGCAGACCTTCGCCCAGCCAGACTCGCAGCCAGGCGAAAGCAGAAGTCTGGCGGGCCGCAAACCAGGCGGCGCCGAGAGCGGTCAAACCGAGAACTACCTGTCCCCAACCGGAGACGGCGGTGAAAGCGGAGGAGCGCTCCATGGTGTCGCGGATGAAGCGCAGATCGTCGATGGGATCAGCATCGGCCGCATGCGCAGGCAGAGGCCGCGCTTCGCGGCGAAAATGTCGGAGCCGGTGCTGGCGGGGCTCAAGCACAGAACCAGGATAGCGAGCACTGGCATGCGTGTCAAGTACTTTTAGATGCAAAGCGAGAGACAGCGAGATCCCTTCGATCGCCGGCGATGAGTCGCTGCAACGGATTCTTCGCTTCGCTCAGAATGACAAACGGCTGGGAGCGATTCCACTGCGAGCGACAGCAGATTCCCCGTCGCATCGCTCCTCGGAATTTAACGTCGTAGAGACAAAGTGACAACCTCAAGACAGGAGTTGCTGGACCGCGTCACGGCCGGAGCGGACGCAGTCGGGGACGCCGATGCCGCGGTAGGCATTGCCGGCAAGGGCGACGCCGGGGAGTTGCTGGCAGAGGCGATCGATGCGGGCCAGGCGATCGAGATGTCCGACCGTGTACTGGGCCATGGCCGATTTCCATTTGTAGACGCGGCTGAACAGCGGGTCGGCCGCGAGACCAAGAATCTGCTGCAGGTCGTTCTTCACAACCGCGATGATTCCTTCGTCAGACAAGTCCCAAACGCTGGCGGCGTTGCTTCCGGCAAAAAAGCAGCGCAGCAGGGCGCGGTCTTCGGGAGCGCGATGAGGAAATTTGTTGTGCACGAACGTGGCGGCCAGCAGGCGTTTGCCTTCGCTGCGGGGAGCCAGGAATCCGAAACCCGAGGGCAGCGACTGGCGAACGGCGCGATCGTAGCCCAGCGCAACGGTGATGGAAGAACTGTATTCGATGCTGGCGAGCTCGGCCGAAAGTTCACGACTGCACATGCGCAGCAGGCTAGCGGCAGAGTGCGCCGGCACGGCCAGGATCACGGCGTCGAACTCATCGGTCTTGAATCCGGCGGAAATTATCCAGCTATCCCCTTCGCGCTGGATGGCCTCGACGGGCGCGTTGGTGAGCAGTGATGACGGCGTAAGGCGCGCGACCACGGCTTCGGTGAGTTGCTGCATTCCGCTTTTCAACGAGGTGAAGATCGAGGCCGTCGGTTTGTTGGAACCAAGCGCCATCTTCTTGCGCGCAGCGAGCATGGCGCGGCCGAGGCTGCCATGAGTGCGCTCCATTTCAGCGAATCGCGGCAGAACCGCGCGGACACTGAGATTGGCGGCTTCGCCCCCGTAGACGCCGGAGAGCAGCGGGTCGGCGAGGCGGTCGACCACTTCCGCACCGTAGTGCCGCTCGACAAACGAAGCAACGCTTTCGTCGTGCTCGACGGCGCGCGGGGGAAGAAACATTTCCTGCGCCATGCGCACTTTGGTCTTCCAGGAAAAAAGCGGCGATGCTCCGGTGGACAGAATCTTTGTGGGGACCATGAACATCAGCCCGTCGGGAATGACGACGAGTCTTCCGTGGACCAGAATGTAGGTTTTGCGGTCAGCATCGTTCGAACCGATGAGTTCATCGCCCAGTCCAACAGCGCGGCAGAGATCGGCGGCCCACGGCTTTTCGCTGAGGAAGGAATCGGGACCAGCTTCGACCACGCATCCGTCAATCTGTTCGGTGAAGAGGACGCCGCCGAGGCGCGGCGAGGATTCGTAGAGAACGCATTCCGCGGCCACGCCGGCGCGAATGTGTTCTTCGAGCGCGAACGCGGCGGAGAGTCCGGAAATGCCTCCTCCGACGATGGCGATGCGTTTCATAGGGGCGCCGGATTTTCCTGCACGAAGCGAGCCAGGTTTTTCACGTTCTCGACCGGAGTTTCTGGGAGAATGCCGTGGCCGAGATTGAAGATGTGGCCGGGTCGTCCGCCGGCGCGGCGGAGAATATCTTCGGCGCGCGACTTCAATTCCCTCCAGTCGGCGAAGAGCAGCACCGGATCGAGATTGCCCTGAACGGCGCAGCTGTGGCCGAGAGTGCGCCAGCCTTCGTCGAGCGGAATGCGCCAGTCGAGGCCGATGACCTCCGCTCCGGTTTCGTTCATCGCCGGCAAAAGAGTAGCGCTGTCGGTGCCAAAATAAATGATCGGCGCGCCCGTCGCTTGCAAAGTCCGCACCAGGTTCGTGACGTGTGGCAGAACGTAGCGGCGATAATCTTCCACGCTGAGACAACCCACCCAGCTGTCGAAAATCTGAATCACATCGGCGCCGGCGCGCACCTGCGCCGCGGAGTATGCGGCCGCTACCGCAACCAGTTTGCCCATCAAAACATTCCAGTCGGCTGGGGAGTTGTACATCATTTTCTTGGCGTGAACGTAGTTACGCGAAGCTCCGCCTTCGATCATGTAGCTGGCCAGCGTGAACGGCGCACCGCAAAAACCGATGACGGGAACGCGGCCGGCGAAGTGCTTCGCGACCAGGCTTACAGCTTCGGAGACATAGCCGAGATCGGCCGCGCGATCGGTGCGCAGCAGGGTGATGTCTTCTGTCGTGCGGACCGGCTTTTCGATGACGGGGCCTTCGCCGGCGGAAAAATGAAAAGGCAGGCCCATGACTTCGAGCGGGAGCAGGAGATCGGCGAAAATGATGGCCGCGTCCAAGCCCAAAGCCTCGGCGGCGGTGATGGTGACTTCGGCTGCGAGCGCGGGTTTTTTACAAATCTCCAGCAGCGAATATTGCTTGCGCACCGCGCGGTATTCCGGCATGTAGCGCCCGGCCTGGCGCATGAACCAGACAGGAGTGCGCTCGACCGGCTGCGATTTGCAGGCGCGTACGAAGATGGAATTGGGAGCGGACATGAACTCGCCAATGTAGCATTTTAGAAGGCTCGTGTGGGGCGGCCACTCCTGCCCGCCAGGGCCGCCTCAGCGGCCGGCTTTTGATTCCGCCCGACAAATGAACCACCAACGAGCCGCTAACGAGACGAAGGTTCACGAAGGGTACGCGGAAGATGGTCAACAGCATTTCCGCTGGCTCTAGTAGAATCGAACCGTAGGCTGCGGATTCCAAGCCATCGGCGCAAGCGCAGTCCGACGTAAAGCAGTCCCACGTTAAAGATGAGCGACGTACGCCGCGGTCTGATCATCGTGAATACCGGGCCGGGCAAGGGCAAGACCACTGCGGCCATGGGCACGGCTTTGCGGGCCGTGGGACAGGGCATGCGGGTACTGATGCTGCAATTTCTGAAAGGCTCGTGGCATTACGGCGAACTCGACGCGGTAAAAGCATTCGGCGACAAGTTCGTGATGAAGCAGATGGGCCGCGGCTTTGTGAAGGTGGGCGCGGAGAACCCGGACCCGGAAGACGTGCGGATGGTCGAAGAAGCCTGGGCCCAGGCGGAGAAGGCGATTCAATCGGGCGCGTGGGACCTGGTGGTGCTCGACGAGATCAACTACGCCATCAGCTACGGCATGCTCGATCCGTCGACAGTGGTCGAGAGCTTGAAAAAGAAACCGGAAATGGTGCACGTGATCTTGACGGGCCGAAGCGCACACCCCACAATTGTGGAGATTGCGGACACGGTGACCGAAATGCGCCAGGTGAAGCACGCGTATGAGAAGGGCGTGATGGCGCAGAGAGGAATTGAATACTGAAATCAATTGCTGATTGCTGAGTGTTGATTGAAAGGCCCACGCGGGGTTTTAATCAGCAATCAACAATCACGAAATCAACAATTTCTTTTTTTATGGCATGGTTTAAACGCGAATCCGGCGAACTGGACACCTCTGGCGAGAAGAAGGTGAAGACGGAAGGCCTGTGGGTGAAGTGTGAAAACTGCCGGCAGATTATCTGGAAGAAAGATCTGGAAGACAATCTGAACGTGTGTCCGAAGTGCGAGAAGCATTTCCGGATTGACGCGCGCACGCGGCTGGCGCAACTCCTCGATGACGGCGCCTACGAAACCTTCGACGGAGATCTGGTGTCGACCGATCCTCTGAAGTTTGTCGACCTCAAGGCTTACTCACACCGGCTGCGTCAGGCGCAGAAGGACACGGGCCTGAAAGATGCGGTGATCAACGCACAGGGCAAGCTGGCCGGGCGCGCCGTGGTGGTGAGCGTGATGGAGTACGCGTTCATCGGCGGCAGCATGGGAGCGGTAGTAGGCGAGACGATTACGCGCGCGGTGGAACGTGCGGCCGACACGCGCACCCCGCTGATTATTGTTTCGGCGTCGGGCGGGGCGCGCATGATGGAAGGCGTGGTCAGCCTGATGCAACTGGCAAAGATTTCGGCGTCGCTGGCACGGCTGGACGAGGAAAAAGTTCCTTACATTTCCTTGCTGACCGATCCAACCACCGGCGGAGTGACCGCATCGTTCGCCATGCTGGGAGATTTGAACATCGCGGAACCGGGCGCCCTGATTGGCTTTGCGGGCCCGCGCGTGATCGAGCAGACCATCCGGCAGAAGCTTCCGCCCGGCTTTCAGCGCAGTGAATTCCTCCTCGAGCACGGCATGCTCGACGCAGTCGTCCCCCGCAAGCAGCTGAAACCCTATATTGCGCGCGCGCTGGAATTCATGGATGGAACAGCTGCCAGCTCTCAGCTGTCAGCGATCAGCTAAACCCATTGTTTCGGACTCCAGTTGTTTTCATCGAGATCTCGCTGCAACCGAAACGGAATCCTACCTTTAAATTCACAATTGCTTCGACGACTTTTTCAGCGACCCACAGTGCTGGTAATCTGAGGCTTCAAGCTGATGGCTGAGAGCTTCTTCACCTACGAATCCGCAGTCTCGCGCATGTTCGCGCTGGGCCACGAGCTGGCGCAGACGCCTTCGCACAAGTTCGACTTGGCGCATATGCGCGCGCTGCTCGACGCGATGCAGCATCCCGAGCGGCGATTTCCGAGCGTGCTGATTGCGGGGACGAACGGCAAAGGGTCGACGGCGGCGACGCTGGCTTCGATCCTGCACGCTTCGGGCTTGAAGACCGGGCTCTATACGTCGCCGCACCTGATACGGATCAACGAGCGCATCCGCGTGAATGGGCGGGAAATCAGCGACGAAGAGTTTGCCCGGCTGCATGGCGAAGTGGATGCCGCAGCGGAAAAACTTGTGGAGCGCGGAGAGTTGCCGTGGCACCCCAGTTTCTTCGAGATGATGACAGCGATCGCGTTTGAACATTTTGCGTTGGAGCAAGTGGAGATCGCCGTGCTTGAAGTGGGCATGGGCGGACGGCTGGATGCGACCAACGTGGTCGAACCGCGAATCAGCGTAATTACCGACATCTCGCTCGATCATCAGAAGTTTCTGGGCAACACGGTGGGAGAAATCGCGGGCGAGAAGGTTGGGATCATCCGCGCAGGCGGCGTGGTGGTGACATTGCCACAGCAGCCCGAGGCCAACGACGTGATCGGCAATACCATTCTCGAACTCGGAGCGCGAGGCGTGAGTGCGGTGCCTTACGTGCCCCCGGTTTCGCCGGGGAGTGGCGATTACGTGGTGGCGCGCGGCGGCGAGACATTGCGCGCTATCAGCGACGAAGAGCCTTTAGCCGCTGAGCCCGCGAAGGAAAACGCAGAGGACGCGGAGAAATACATTTATCGATATCCACTGAACGTAATGAAGCATCAGATTGTTGTGGAAACGGCGCTGGTAGGCGGCATCAGCTGCGGAATGTAGCGCTGGCAATTGCAACAGCCGAGGAGTTGAGCAAGCAGGGATTCGACGCGATCACGCCGCACACGATTGAGCGCGGAATCCGCGAGACGCGCTGGCCGGGCCGTTTTCAGACCGTCGCGCCTCGCCCGGGCTGGCCCGAAATTGTGCTGGATGTGGCGCATAATCCCGCCGGGGCGTGGGCGCTGCGTTCTGCCCTTTCAGAGCGCTACGGGGACCGTCCGCTGCTTTTTGTTTTCGGAGCGATGCGCGACAAGGCAATCTCGGAGATGACCGAGATTCTTTTCCCGCTGGCAGAGCGGGTGATCGTCACGCGGGCCGAAAATCCGCGCTCGGCGATGCCGGAAGAAATTCAGCAGGCCGGCGCGCGGACAGGAACAGAAATCGAGCTGGCGGCCGACGCGGCTTCGGCTCTGGAACAGGCGCGGAAGTGGGCTGGAGCAAGGCCCGAGAACGTTATCGTAGTCACAGGATCCATCTATCTGGTGGGCGAGGCGATGCAGGCGCTCAAGGCAAGAGCTTGATGGTTCGTCGAGCTGGAGGTTTTCCCCTAGAATGGGAGTGTGCACGAAGTGAACTCATCGGTTGATCAGTCGGTTGATCAGATTGAAAAGCGGCAAGTCGAGAAGCGACCACTCGAACCGCAGCAGGCTGAGCCCCTGCAAGCTGAGCCTGCGGAGACCGCGCCGTCCGTGCCACTGCGCCCCACCCCACATGCCATTCCCGGGATGACGCACGGCTGGCTGAGCCGCCTGCGATCATACTTGATTCTCAATACGCTCATCTGGTTCTACACCCTGGCCATGGGAGTGATCGCCCTGCCCGGCGGAATGTTCGATCGCACTGGACGCCGCCTGCACTGGTTTTCGCGGACCTGGTCGTGGCTGATCATGAAGACGATTTTGTCGCCAGTGAAAGTTACCGGCCTCGACAAGATCGATACGACGAAGGCCCACGTCTATGCCGTGAACCACGCGTCGGCGCTCGATATTCCCGTGCTGTATGTGAACCTGCCATTTCAGTTTCGCATCGTTTTCAAAAAAGAGTTGCTGGCCTATCCGATTGTGGGCTGGCAGCTGCGGCGATCGGGGCAGGTGTGCATCGATCAGCAGAAGCCCACCAATTCGATTGCCGCGATTCGCTCGGCGGTGAAGAGTCTGAAGGCGGGGATGCCGCTGGTAATTTTCCCCGAAGGCGGCCGCACACCGGATGGAGACATCAAACCGTTTCTCCTCGGGGCATTTTTTCTGGCCATTAAAGCGCAGGTGGATATCGTCCCCGTGGCGCTGGTCGGAACTTACGAACTACTGCCCATGAACACCTACCATATTAAGTGCCGTCCGCTGGAGATGCGCGTAGGTGAGCCCATCTCAACCACCGGGATGACCATGCGCGATATGGATGCGGTATCAGAAAAGGTGCGGAAGGCGATGGAGGATTTATATTACGCGAAATGAATTCCCGACTGCCGCCGAAATCGAGGGCTATTTGGAACGGAGAGCAAAATTCACCAGGATCTCGGTGTCCACTTCCACGGGCCATCCCATTATCAGAAAGGGCTTATACTGCCACTGTCGGACTGCCTGCATCGCAGCTGGTATTAATGCTTCCGGCCCGGACGTTGCTTGTAGATCGGCGATTTTGCCGTCTTTGCTAATCTTGGCGCGCAGCACGACCGTCCTTGAATCCGCGCTTTTCGAGCTTCCTCTGGGTAGGAGGGATTCACCTTACGCAAGACCATCCCCCGGCTGATCCCGTTGGACACACGGATTCGCTCTGGAAGCCTTCTGGCCATGCCGATGTCCGTCACCACATCCTTGGTGTCCTGAGGGCCGTCAGGAAGCACGAAGTTGAACGTCGCTGTCGCAAAAACCGGCAATGGCTGGCCGTCTTTCATCACGGGCTTGAATTTCCACTTTTTTGCTGCGTCCTCAGAAGCAGCAGCTAGGAGTGGATCACCCTTGAATCCGTATACGCCTTCCACATTGCCAGTTTCCGCGACCAATATCGTGCCCACAACCTGTCCTTGGACTTTTTGCTCTTTCGCTGCTGGCGGGTAGATCGGCGTTGAGGTTTCGATGGGATCGAGCGTGTACTCTTTCAACTCGGCGGGATTTTGTTCGGTTGACTGGGAGGCCGCGGACGTTGGCGCTGCCTGCTGGTCTACAGGTGAACCCACGCCCGAGGCGCAGAATAACAGAAGAAACGCGACTACCAACTTCCAGGAAGACATAGTGGCTGATGATTCTACTGCGGCAAACCCAGCGGTTCAAAACAGTTTGCAAGCAGGTTCAGAGTTCGCTGGACGTCTTCCGTAACCTTTTGCTCCCGTAGCCGTTATTCCCGTGTAAGACTGCTCCGCGCTGAGAACTGGTTGAAGGCTTCTGAGGCAGGAGGCCGCCAGCGCCCGCTCGGCCCGAATACTCGCTGTTCGTTGTCGCTAGATTGTCGCTAGGCAGCTTTCCCGGTTTCATCGCAGCGCTGTTGATAGTAGTCGCGTCCGCGCTGGTAGCCCCGCGTAAAAGCGGCTTCCAATTGCACCCCGGGATGTTCCCGCTGCGCATCTTCGAGCGCGGCATTCATCTCGCCCGATACCTGGTCGAACTCCACACACCGCCTTCTCGCATGCAGCGCGGCTTCAAAGCCGAGACGATAATACTTCTCATCCTCCGCAAAGCTCTTGCCGGATTTTGAATAGTGGCTCTCTTCGGAGTTGCGCAAGCCAATCCACCATTGCTCGCGAGCCGCGTCCACCGATTCCGCCCCATGCATTTTCAGCTGGTCGCGGACCAGCGATGCCGACTCTTTGTTCTCCGCGAGCACAATCACCACACTCCGCCCCTGGCGCAGCGCGTCTTCATAGACGAAAATTTCATCTTCCGGAAGTCCCGTAGTGGTGGATTTCTCGAGCGTATTGCCGACAGTCGCGCCAATCGTCGCGCCCGCGGCCCCCAGAATCGCGGCGCCCAGCAGACCCACTGCCGTAATTGGCCCCACACCGGGCACCAGCGCCACCAGCAGCGCACCCCCGGTAATCCCCACGCCGCCGCCTGCCAGCGCGCCCAGGCCCTTCCCCATGCCGGGCTGCTCGGCGGTATCCACTGGGACGGCCTGGATTTCCTTATCGATCTGATCCGCCGTGCCGGGAATCAGCAATGTGATTTTGTCGGCTGCAACGCCCGTCTTCCGCACTTCCTCCACGGCATCTTCTGCACGCTTTCGCGTTTTGAACACTCCACTGATCGCTTCCATTAAAGTTACCCCGCGTCCCAAAGGTTTTTGATGCCAGAAACAGCAATAAGGTGTTGCATGGAAAATGTGCGGGACTATTCTACCCTACCCGTAACCTTTTCCCTTTCCCGCCGTTACCCTTGATGTAAGACTACTCCGCACGGAGAACTGGTTGAAGGCTCTGAGGCAAGAAGCGGACGAGCGGCTTCTGATTGAAGCAGCGCAGAAGGATCCTGCGTGCTTTGCCGAGCTTTACGAAAATCACTTCGAGCGCGTATATGCCTTCGTGGTGCGGCGGGTGGGAAACCGCGCCGAGACGGAAGACCTGACCGCCGAAGTTTTTCATCACGCGCTGGCGAATTTGCAGCGCTTCGAGTGGCGCGGGATTCCGTTTGCGGCGTGGCTGTTTCGCATTGCGGCGAATCTGATTTCCGACCGCTGGCAGCGCGCGGGACGGGAGCCGGCGGCGGACGACGCCATTGAAGTGGACTCACTGCCCGGCAAAACGGCCGAGCTTGCAGACGTTGAACGCCGGGCCACGCTGTTCCGGCTCGTCGACACTTTGCCGGCGGAACAGCGGCGCGTGGTGGTGCTGCGCTTCGTGGAAGAAAAAAGCATCAAGGAAGTGGCGCGGGAAATTCGCAAGACCGAAGGCGCGGTGAAGCAACTGCAATTCCGCGCTCTGACCACTTTGCGGACGCGCATGGAGGGTGCCGATGCCTAAGCGCTCTCTGCATCAGGGAAATGGCGGGCAGAAGAAAATCGAACAGCTGAACAACGCTGTGGAGTTAATGCTGTCCCGCACGGACGGCACGTTCGGAAAAGTCGAGGCCGGGATCAAGCCACTGGTGCGCCTCGCCGCCGAATTGCGCGATTTGCCAGGCGCCGGTTTCAAGGCACAACTCAAATTACGACTCAAGGCCCAACTGAATTCTGAATTGAAAGGGAGAACAAAAAATATGAGCACCGTTGCTGAACCCATAACCGCCGTACGCACTGTCGCTACCCCAAGATTGACTTTCAAGGATGCGGCGAAGGCCATCGAATTCTACGTGCAAGCCTTTGGCGCCAAGGAAACCATGCGATTTGATACCGGAGAAAGCATCCCGCACGCCGAAATCACGATCGGCGACTCGTCGATCACGCTCTCCGAAGAGTGGCCGGAAGGCGGAAGATTCAGCGCGGAAACGCTGGGCTATTCGCCGGTGCAACTGTCACTCGATGTGGCCGACGTGGATGCCTTCGCCAAGCGGGCCGTGGCTGCGGGGATGAAAGCCCTCGGACCGATTCGCGATCAGTTCTATGGCCGCCGCGAGGGCAGCTTCGTCGATCCCTTCGGCTACACCTGGAACATTTCCACGGTCACGGAAGAAATGTCGGTCGAGGAAATGCACCGCCGCATGGCGAAGATGACGCGCGGACCCGAAGGTGGGCAGATGCACGGGCAAGAATCAGCAAAGCGGGTGGATCCGATTCCACCGGGCTTCCGCACGGTGACGCCGTATCTGATCGCGAAAGACGGGCCCGCGCTGCTGGAGTTCGCCAAGCAGGCATTCGGCGGCGAGGAGACGTTCCGCATCGTTGGGTCGGCCGGCGGACTGCACGGTGAAATCCGCATTGGCGATTCGATGCTGATGATGGGCGGCGGCATCCCTGGTAAAGAATTCCACGCCACGCCGAATACGCACGCGTTGCACATCTATGTGGAAGATGCGGACGCGGTGTGCGCGAAGGCGCTGGCGGCGGGAGCGACGTTGATCGACGCGCCCCGCGACCAGGAGTATGGCGAACGCTCCGCCAGCGTAAAAGATCCCGCGGGCAACATCTGGTACATCGCCACGCACCTCCCCAAGAACAAGGGCGAGAGCTACATCGCCAAGGGCCTGAACAACGTGAACGTCTACATGCACCCGCTGCGGGCCGAGCCCGTGATCGGTTTCCTGAAGCGCGCATTTGGAGCGACGGAGCTTTCGAAATACGCGTCGCCCGACGGCGTAGTGCACCACGCGGAAATTCGCGTGGGCGATTCGGTGATGGAAATGGGCGAGCCCTCCGCCGAGGCCCAGGGAAAATATCCGCCGATGCCGACCATGTTCTACATGTACGTTCCCGATTGCGACGCCGTCTACCGCCGCGCCCTGGCAGCGGGGGCAACGTCTATCTCCGAACCCGTGGATCAACCTTACGGCGATCGTAATGGCACCGTGAAAGATGCGTTCGGCAACACCTGGTACATCTCGACGCACGTGAAAGATGTGCAAGGCTAATCGACGTACAGCACGACGTGCAGCACGACTGCGGGGGCGAGGTGATCCAGGTTCGGATGCCTCCCCGCCCCCCACAAGTCTCCCATCCTGTTACTGGACGAAGGATGCACCGTCGAGCGACGTGAAGCACTGGGCATTGCTGAACACTCCGCCCTCGGCCTCGACGGTCACCATACCAGTGGGCAAAATCTCCAGCCGCCCGTTCGTGGCGTTGCACAGATCGACCGGGATGTAGACCGCGTCCACAGGGCGAAACCCCCTGGGCAGCACAAACGGCTCCGCATTGGTTCCGGTGGTGGAAATGGCGCCCTGGAAGTGGACCGCCCCGTTGATCAACTGGACTGCGGCGTTGCTGGTTCCGAATAACACTTTTCGGGAAAAATCCCGCTAGTCCCGGGCGCGGTAGTCCCGTAGTCCCACGTAGACCCCGTAGTCCCACGTAAGTTCCATAAGTCCCAGGCTCGGTTTGACCCTCCTCCATCCCTCCCATAAACTGAAAGATTCAAACCACCTGCAGGTTTCCAAAACTTATGGCAGACAGCATTCATGTGAACCTCCCGGATGGGAGCGACAGGGAATATCCAAAGGGCACCACTGCGCTCGAAGTTGCCAAGTCCATCAGCCCGCGGTTGGCGGATGCCGCGCTGGCGGCCAAAACCAACGGCGATCTCATCGACCTCACCCGGCCGCTGGAAAAAGACACGGCCCTGCGCATCCTCACCGACCGCGATCCCGAGGCGCTCGAAGTTTACCGGCATTCGTCCGCGCATTTGCTGGCAGCGGCCGTGCTCGAACTCTTCCCCGAGACCAAACTCGGCCACGGTCCCGCGACCGAGAGCGGATTCTTCTACGATTTTTACCGGCCCACGCCGTTCACTCCCGAGGATCTGGAAAAAATCGAGAAGAAGATGCAGGAACTCGTCAAGCAGGACATCCCGTACGCGCGCGAATTTGTGCCCCGCGATCAGGGGCTCGCCGACTTCAAAAAAGAAGGCGACTTCATGAAGTGCCATTTCGTCGAGCAGTTCACCAAGCCCGACGAAAAAATTTCCATTTACCGCACCGGCAAGTTCACGGATTTCTGCCGCGGCCCGCACATTCCTTCGACCGGGAAGATCAAGGCCTTTAAGCTGCTCAACATTGCGGGAGCGTATTGGCTGGGCGACGAAAAGAATCCGCAGCTGCAGCGCATTTATGGGACCTCATTCTTCTCGCAAAAAGACCTCGACAAGCATTTGCAGCAGGTAGAAGAGGCCAAGAAGCGCGACCACCGCGTGCTGGGCCAGCAACTGGATTTGTTTTCCATTCAGGAACTGGCCGGGCCGGGTCTGATTTTCTGGCATCCCAAGGGCGGCATCATCCGCAAGCAGATGGAAGACTGGATGCGCGAGGAGTATCTGAAGCGCGGCTATTCGCTGGTCTACACCCCGCATGTGGCGCGGCGCCAGTTGTTCTTCACTTCCGGGCATGAGGGCTACTACTCGCAGAACATGTTCGACGCCATGGAACTGGACGACGCCGAATACCGCCTGAAGCCGATGAACTGTCCCGGCCACATTTTGATTTACAAAGATTCGCTGAAATCGTATCGCGACTTGCCGGTACGGTTGGGCGAGCTGGGCACGGTCTATCGCTACGAACGTTCGGGTGTGATGCACGGCTTGTTGCGCGTGCGTGGCTTTACGCAGGATGACTCGCACATTTTCTGCACGCCCGAGCAGGTCGAGGATGAGGTTGGCAATTGCCTGGTTTTTGCCCTGGACGTGCTGAAAGATTTTGGTTTCGACCAGTACCAGACCGAGCTTTCCACCTGGAATCCTGACGATCGCAAGAATTTTGTGGGCAGCGAAGAGCAATGGGTCAACGCCATCCGATCGCTCGAGAATGTGCTGAAGCGCAAGAATGTCGAGTACAAGACCATCCCCGGCGAAGCGGCGTTTTATGGGCCGAAGATTGATATCAAGCTGGTGGATGCCATCGGGCGCTTGTGGCAACTCTCAACGGTGCAGGTCGATTTCAATCTTCCGCAACGCTTCGGCCTTGAATACGTCGCCGAGGATGGTTCGCGCAAGCAGCCGGTGATGGTGCATCGCGCGCTGTTCGGCTCCGTGGAGCGCTTCTTCGGCGTCCTGATCGAGCACTACGCGGGCGCGTTCCCGGTGTGGCTGTCGCCGGTGCAGGCCGTGATGATCCCGATCAGCGAGCGCCACGCGGACTATGCGAACAAAGTGGCCGCGCAGCTGAAGGCGATCGGAGTGCGCGTGGAAGTGGACGCTCGCAACGAAAAGATGAACGCCAAAATCCGCGAGCACGCGATGCAGAAAGTTCCGTTTTTGCTCGTAGTCGGAGATAAAGAAGCCGAGGCGGCCAAGGTAAACGTCCGCACGCGCGGGAAAGAAAAAACCGAAGACATGCCGGCAGCGGATTTCGCCGAAAAAATCAGGAAGCTGATCGCGGAGAAGAGCCCGGGGCTGTGAGGCGCTTCCCCCACGGAGACACCGAGGCGCGGAGAAAAGCGGCAGCAGAACGAAACCTGTGGGGACAGCCGCCCCGGCTGTCCGGCGAGCGCCAGCTCGCCTTGTTTTTTGCCCTTGCGCTTTATTTGCGCCCGGCGTTCCATTCTTCCGCGGTGATCTCCCAGATTTCGGTAGGCAGACGCCCCGCGACGTAATCGTGTTCCTCGCGGGCGACCAGGCGCATGCCGCTCCTTTCCGAAATGCGGCACGAGGCCACATTCGCGGCCGCTTTGGGAGCGCGCAGAACCTGGAACTTGAGCGTGTTGAACCAGTAGTCAGTGACGGCTTCGCAGGCTTCGGTCATCAACCCTTGTCCGTGCCAGGGCAAGCCCAGCCAGAATCCGCGATTGATCCTTTCGTCCTTCAGCAGCGCGATAGAGCCGATCAGCCGGTCGGGCTCGGTCTTCAACCGAAGCGTCCAATGCCATGCCTCGCCACGAGCCATCGCAGGAAGCACGGCGTCGCGATAGTAGGTGTGGGCGCCGTCCGCTGGATAAGGCCAGGGCACGACCTTCGCTAGATAACGCACGATCTCCCAATGGGGAAATAACAGCTGCGCCTGTGCGGCGTCCGCAAGCTCTAAGGGACACAACAGGAGACGCGAAGTTTGGAGATGGGGAATCACGCTGCTGGAATGATAAAGCAGAGATCTGGGGCCGGTCCTCGCTCCTGACAATGCTTGCCGTAGAGACGCCTTGCCGGCGTCGGCGAGAGACGTTGCAAGCAACGTCTCGGCAGAAACCGATCCATTATGACTTTCGGAAATAGTTGATTTTAAAGGGACGAAGTTTTTCGCCGGATTGATTCGATTGGAATTGCGCTTCGAGCATATTTGCGTCCGGCGGGTAGCGTCGGTGAGCATGCGGAGTGCTCGCCGGAATGGCCTCCAGTAGGCTTAGAATACCGCGTGGATGACTTTTCCCATCGGCTGAAACCCTGGGACCATCTGCGAGACAAAATGCCTCCCCGGGGCGGGAAAGTGAGCTGTCGTCGACCTATATATCTTGGAGCTATTGCGTAACTTCATCTGAATTCCGCAAGCCGTTGATTCTCCGGCGATTGGAGCGCACTTCGTCTCTTTCCCCCTAACTCGTTGATCCTTCGTGGAAGCGCAAATCATCCAGCAAAGAACTGCTTTTGTTGGTGGCATTTCCGCAGAACTTGGCTTCACGCGCAGCTGCCTGACCGTTATGAATGCGGGTTTGATGCGCCACATTTGCCCCACGGCCCGCGGACGCCGGGGTTTCGGGTGCGCGCGCAGAAGGTTGTACCATGTTGTCGTGCATGCACTGGCGGAGCGCGTTTTAGCCCACATCCGGCGGCAGGAATTGCTGCGGGCTGGCGATCGCGTCGGCGTCGCCGTTTCCGGCGGGATTGATTCGGTGGCGCTTTTGCGGCTGCTGCTGGAGTTGCGTCGCGAGATTGGGATTGTGGTTTCTGTGGTTCATTTCAATCACAGGCTGCGCGGGGCGGAGTCGGATGCGGATCAGGAGTTTGTCGAGGCGCTGGCTCGCGAACATGGGCTGGAATTTTATTTGGAGAGCGGAGATGTCGCGGCGCATGCGTCTGCAGAGCGCGTCGGAGTGGAAGCAGCGGCTCGGGAGATGCGGTATGGATTTTTTCGCCGGCGGTTGGGGTCTGGTGAGGAGAGAGAACGTACCTCAGGGGCTGAAGCTCCGGTCGCTGGCGAGGCTGATGAGCGCAGCGCTGGAAGTGCTGCGCCACCCGAAAGCGGACCTCAGGGGCTAAAGCCCGTGTCCCCGGCCGCCTCTGAGGGCACGACTGAAGTCGTGCCCTTCCGGAACCCTGTCTCAAATTCCTTCCCTAGCCCCACCCTGGCGAATCGTCTGACCGTGATCGCTACCGGGCACACGCTGGATGATCAGGCGGAGACTGTGTTGATGCGGGTGATTCGTGGGACGGGGTTGCGGGGGGTGGGCGGGATTTATCCGCGGATTGTGGTGGAGGATGATGACGCGGAGGCTTGCGGGGAGATCATCCGTCCGCTGCTGGCGTTTCGGCGGCGCGAACTGGAGAAGTATCTCAGAGAGATTAAGCAGCCCTGCCGCGAGGACTCGACCAACGCCAGCGACAAGTTCACGCGCAATCGGGTGCGGCAGATGGTGCTTCCGCTGCTCGAACGGGAGTTCAATCCCGCGGTGGCGGAGAATTTGGCGGAGTTGGCGGAGATTGCGCGCGGCGAAGAGGATTACTGGGAGAACGAAGTTTCGGGATGGCTGGGGACAGTGGTGCAGTGGTCCAAGCCGGAATGGAGTGCCGCAGTTGCTGGTGGCAGCCCCCTGGTGCAGATTGATCTGGGCGCTGCTAAGCCGCATCCTGCCGGGTCGAGCGCTGCTCGAACGAATGCGGTCAGGACGGACGCTGCTGCAGGGTTGCACGAAGCTGAGGAGCCGGTTGCGATGGACGCATCCGTGGACCGGCGGTGGTTGCTGGGGGAGCCGATTGCGGTGCAGCGTCGGCTGGTGAAGGCGGTCGGCGACTATGCGGAGATTCCGCTTGAGTTCAAGCATGTGGAAGAGATTTTGCGATTTGCTGCGGAGGCGGGGAGCGACGGGAAGAAATTATCCTTGCCGCGGGGCTGGACTGTGATGGTAGAGCCGGAGGCGCTGGTTTTTCTGGCTCCCGACCCGCGGCATGAGAGCGGCTCTTGCGATGTTGCTCACGACGTTACTCAGAGCATTCCTCAAAACGTCGCTCACGATTACGAATACGAGTTGACGGTGCCGGGGCGGGCGCGGGTTAGGGAGATTGGGGCGGTGATTGAAGCCTTGCGGCTCGAAGCCTTGCCGGCTGAAGCTTTGGCCGCCAGGGCCGCGGAGGCAGGGTATAATCCCGAGCATCTGCTGGATGGCGAACTTTTGAGTGGGACGCTGCGGGTGCGGAACTGGCGCGCGGGCGACAGGTTTTGGCCGGCACATACGAAGGCTCCGAGGAAGATGAAGGAATTGTTGCAGCAGCTTCATGTGGCGCAGCCGGAGCGCGGGTTGTGGCCGGTGATCGTTTGCGGAGATGAGATTGTCTGGGCGCGCGGGTTCGCGGTTCCGGCGAAGTTTCGGGCTAAGGCGGGGTGTGCGGGGATTTTGATTCGCGAGACGCGAGTGGGTGGCGAAGGCGCGCGCGTTTAGGCCTTTTAAGAGGCACGAAAGCGAAGCGCGACTGTGGTGGCCCTTGAGTCCGGCGGTAGTGATGGGGTCCTTCGCTTCGCTCTGGATGACAAGGGTTTTAGAGTTTACTCAGCTACCGGCTAGAGCTGACTGATTCCGAGAGGCGCCATTCCATGAACGGTTCGAAATCTGGCGGAACACTGCGGCAGGTGATTACCACCGAGCAGATCCAGAAGCGCGTGAAGGAGCTGGGGCGGCAGATTTCGGACGACTATAAAGGGCAGACCATTCAGGCGCTGGCCGTGCTTGAGAACAGTTTTATGTTTCTGGCGGACCTGGTGCGGGCGCTGGACGTTCCCGTGGTGTGCCAGTTCATCAAGCCGAAATACACGCGGACGCAAGGCGACAATGCCAGCGACGTGATGGAGATATTCTTCAGCCACGAGCCGGACATCCATGGACAACACATTCTGCTGGTTGAGGGGTTGGTACATTCGGGAGTGACCAGCGAGTTTCTGATGAGTGATTTGCGGTCGCGGGGAGCGGCTTCGGTGAAGCTGGTGACCCTGCTGGACCGGCAATCGGCGCGGCGGGTGTTGCTGCAGCCGGATTATTTTGGGTTTCTGGTGGACGAGACGTTTCTGGTGGGCTACGGCCTGGGAGCGGTGGAGCAGACTAACCGGAATCTGCCGTATCTGGCAGCGAGTTAAGAGCCGTATTCAAGTTGAGTGGGATCAGCAACTTAGGTTACCCTCCCGGTTACCGGCTGCGGGGAAGGATCCGGCCGAGCTTCGCTCTGGCCGCGACACCGAGGCGGCTTTCGCGGCTTTCGCCACATGATGAGAGGTGGGCTTCGCCACATGGTAAAATGGCGGTGCCGGGAATTAGCCGATCCGAAAATGGCGGAGTGGCATCTAATTGAGTTGGCGGGAGCCTCTGGGGCTGGCGCTGCATGGGCCCTTATTCGTAGCATCGTGATCCGGGCAGGAGTGACTAGGTGAACTCGACAGTTAAAACGGTGGTGTTCTGGGTAGTGATTGGGTTGTCTGCCCTGCTGTTGTGGCAGGTAATTAAGCAAGGCCGCGATGGGCAAAAAGACAAAGAGATTCAGTTCACGCAGTTCATGAGCGACGTGGACCAGCAGGGGCACGTGCGCGAGTTGACGGTGGACGGGATGCAGGTACACGGCAAATACAGCGACGGGTCGTTGTTCCATACTGCGGCGCCGCTTACCTATTTCACTCCGGAAGTGCTGAAGAACCTGCACGAGCAGAAGGGCATCAACGTTACCTTCCGCGACATGAACAGCGGGAGCTGGTCGTTGCAACTGCTGGGAACGTGGGCTCCGCTGATTCTGCTGGGCGCGTTGTGGTTTTTCATGATCCGGCAGATGCAGACAGGCGGGAACAAGGCCTTGTCGTTTGGCAAGAGCCGGGCGCGGCTGCTTTCGATGCAGCAGAAGAAAGTCACGTTCAAAGACGTGGCCGGCGTCGAAGAAGCCAAGGAAGAGCTGAAAGAGATTATCGAGTTCCTGCGCGAGGCGCAGAAGTTCCAGAAGCTGGGCGGACGCATTCCGAAGGGCGTGCTGCTGGTGGGGCCTCCGGGAACGGGCAAGACTTTGCTGGCGCGGGCGGTGGCGGGCGAGGCGAACGTTCCGTTCTTCTCGATTTCGGGTTCCGACTTCGTGGAAATGTTTGTGGGCGTTGGGGCTAGCCGCGTGCGCGATTTGTTTGAGCAGGGGAAAAAGAATGCTCCCTGCATTATTTTTATCGACGAGATTGACGCGGTGGGACGGCATCGTGGGGCTGGGCTGGGCGGCGGACACGATGAGCGTGAGCAGACTTTGAACCAGTTGTTGGTGGAGATGGATGGGTTCGAGTCGAATGAAGGCGTGATTCTGATGGCGGCGACGAACCGTCCGGATGTGCTCGATCCGGCGCTGCTAAGGCCGGGACGGTTTGACCGGCGGGTGGTGGTGAGCCGTCCGGATGTGCGGGGGCGCGAAGAGATTCTGCGCGTGCATACCCGCAAAAAGCCGTTGGCTGAGGACGTGGACCTGCAGGTTCTGGCGCGGGGCACACCGGGATTCTCGGGAGCTGATCTCGAGAACATGGTGAACGAGGCGGCATTGGCGGCGGCGCGGCAAAACCGCAAGGCTGTGCTGATGTTCGACTTCGAAGTGGCCAAAGATAAAGTTCTGATGGGCGTGGAACGCAAGTCGATGATTCTTTCCGACGCGGAAAAGAAGGTCACGGCGTACCACGAAGCCGGGCACGCGCTGGTGGCGGCGAGGCTGCCGGGGTCTGATCCGGTGCATAAAGTGACGATTATTCCGCGCGGGATGGCGCTGGGCGTTACGCAGCAACTTCCCGTGGACGACCGGCACAATTACACCAAAGAGTATTTGGAAACCGACATCGCGATTCTGATGGGCGGACGGCTGGCGGAGGAATTGTTCCTGAGCCAGATGAGCACCGGTGCAGGGAACGACATCGAGCGAGCCACGGAACTGGCGCGCAAGATGGTTTGCGAGTGGGGCATGAGCGATCTGGGTCCGCTGACGTTCGGCAAGAAGGAAGAGCAAATTTTCCTGGGACGCGAGATTGCGCAGCATCGCGACTACAGCGAAGACACTGCCATCAAGATCGATGGCGAGGTGCGAAAGCTGGTGAGCAAGGGTTACGACACCGCGAAACATATTCTCGATGAGAACCGCGAGACCCTGCAGAAGATTGCCAGCGCTTTGCTGGTGCGGGAAGTGCTGGATGCGTCGGAAATTGGGTTGCTGGTGGAGGGTAAGGAACTGCCTCCGTTCAAATCTCCGCCTAAGCCGGATGACGGCGTGCAGCAGGTTTTGAAGCCAGAACCGGGACGGCCGGGGATTGTTAAGGGTGGAGAGAGTCCGGCTAGGGCTTAAGACCAGCGGTCAGTGATCAGTGGTGAGTTTTTGGGGCGGCCTTCCCGGCCGCCCTTAGTTTTTTCTCAGCGGTTGACTGCGCTCATCATGTGCTCGGGGTAGCGTTGGCCGGCGGCTGCGTCGGCGGGGAAGACTGCGTTGATGCGGCTCAGGTCTTCCGCGGTCAACTTCACATCGAGCGCTGCTACGTTTTCCTCGAGGTATTTGCGGCGTTTGGTGCCGGGGATGGGGACGATGTCGTTTCCCTGCGCCAGGACCCACGCCAGGGCCAGTTGCGACGGCTTGCAGTTTTTTTCTTTTGCCATGTCTTCCACGCGGCGGACCAGGTCGAGATTTTTCTGGAAGTTTTCGCCTTGAAAGCGGGGAGAGTTGCGGCGGTAATCGTCGGCGGCCAGGTCTTCGAAGCGCTGAAACTGTCCGGTGAGGAATCCGCGGCCGAGGGGGCTGTAGGCGACGAAGCCGATGCCGAGTTCGCGGCAGGTGCTGAGGATTTGATCTTCGGGATCGCGCGTCCAGAGGGAGTATTCCGTTTGCAGCGCGGTGATGGGATGAACTTTCGCGGCGCGGCGGAGAGTTTGCGGGCCGGCTTCGGAGAGTCCGAGGTAGCGTACTTTGCCTTCTTTCACCAGCTGGGCCATGGCTCCAACGGTTTCTTCGATGGGCGTGTTGGGGTCGACGCGATGCTGGTAATAGAGATCGATGGTGTCGACGCCGAGGCGCTTCAGGCTGCCTTCGCAGGATTGGCGAACGTATTCTGGCTTGCCGCTAACGCCGCGAACCGTGGGGTTGGCGGGATCGCGGAGGATGCCGAATTTGGTGGCCACGACAATCTGGTCGCGCTTGCCTTTGATCGCGCGGCCTACCAACTCTTCGTTCTTGTAAGGACCGTACACGTCGGCGGTGTCGAGGAAGTTGATGCCGAGTTCGAGAGCGCGGTGGATGGTGGCGATGGACTCGGCGTCGTCGCGTCCGCTATAAAACTCCGACATGCCCATGCAGCCGAGACCGAGGGCGGAAACTTTGGGGCCGGTGTGGCCGAGCTGGCGAGTTTGCATATTTCGAGTTTGCATGATGATTGCCTTCCAGAAATATAGATTACCGAATTAATTAGTAGATGCGGATGAGTGGCTTCTGGGATGCAGAAACGTTGCCGATGTGGCGGGCGGCGATTCCGAGGTCGCGGGCTTGTGAAACAAATCTTTCGCAATTCTTTTCCGCGAGCGAGATGAGCAGTCCGCCGGCGGTTTGCGGGTCGAACAGCAAAGCTTTGAGGTCGGGGCTGATCTCGGATTCGTAACCGACCACGCATTCGGCGAATTCGCGGTTTGCGTTCAGGCCGCCGGGGATGTAACCCGCGCGAATGCATTCCAGCGCTCCGGGGAGAGCCTCGAGCTTATCTGAAAAGATTTGCAGGGACACGTTGCTGGCGAGCGCGAGTTCGCGGGCGTGGCCGATGAGGCCGAAGCCGGTAACATCGGTCATGCCGTGCACTTCGAAGTCGGGAGCGTTGAAGCCGTGAGCGTTGTGGTTGTGGCCGACGATGAGCTCCGCGGCTTTTTTGTTGAGCGTGGTCATCGACTGCACAGCGGCATCGATCCATACTTGTTCCGCTTTGCCTTTCTTGATGGCGGTGGAGATCACTCCGGTGCCAAGGGGCTTGGTGAAGACCAAGACGTCGCCTGCTTTTGCGCCGCTGTTGGCAAGAACTTTTCGGGGATGGACGAGGCCGGTGACGGCGTATCCGAATTTGGTTTCGTCGTCGCGAATGCTGTGGCCGCCGATCACGGTGCAAGTGGCTTCGATCATCTTCGAGAGGCCACCGGCGAGGATGCGCTCAAGAATTTCGAGATCGGCTTTTTCGGGGAAACAAACCAGCGCGAGCGAGGTGACGGGGCGTCCGCCCATGGCGTAGACGTCGCTGAGGGCGTTGGTGGCGGCGATCTGGCCGAAAGTGTAGGGATCGTCGACGACGGGAGTAAAAAAATCGACAGTCTGAACAAGGGCTTGATCGGGGGCGATTTGATACACTCCGGCGTCGTCGGCGTGATCGAAGCCGACCAGAACGTTGGGGTCGTGTTGCCGGGCTAATTTCCCAAGCACCGTGTCCAGCGCCGCTGGACTCAGCTTGGACGCTCAACCCGCGGCTTTTACGGACTCCGTAAGCCGGAATGGCTTTGGTTCGGACATGCAGCCATTCTACTGGAATCGTGGTTGGCGGCTGGCTCTAGCGCCTGCTCCGGGGGCCGAAGCCCCGCGCTCATTTCGGAGACTTTACGCGGCGCTCGAAGCTCCGCTCTCCTGCATCGGCGCACGCAGCATCGAGCTTTCGTGTAGCAAGTTGAAGCGGCGCCTTAAGTAATTGGATCAGGGTTTTATTTGGCGGTGACGTCGATGACTTGGATTTCGGGATACTGGTGGTTCCATTGCGCGGAGATGCTTTCGAAGGTCAGGCGAAAGGGCTGGCTCTGGCCGGGAGCGAGCGGGGAGACGGTGAGGTCGACGGCTTCGGGGTAGGGGCCGGTGGTTCTCAGCGCGCGCAGGGGGACATTGTCTTCTCTTTGCGCGACCTGGCCCATGTCGTCTTTGAAAATAACTTGAACGGCGGCGTGAGTTACGGTTTTGGAGCCGGCGTTGGTGAGCGAGCCGTCGATGTAGCTGACGGTGGCGCCGACAAAATTTTCGGCGGCGCTCATTTTGAAGTCGGAGAGCTTCAGGTTGGCGGCGTAGGCGGGCGGGAGTCCTGAGGCGGCTTTTGGTTCGGTGCGGAGGAGCAGGGCTGCGACCACGGCCACGATCAGGACGACTGCGACGGCAAGGAAGATGATGCGGCGGCTGGAATCGCGCTCTTCAGTTAGCGGGGATTGCGGGGTGAGGCCGCCCATGCGGGAATTGTAGATGGTTGATTTTGGAATGTCGATCGTGGAGCGCCGAACCTAACCCATTCAGCCAACGAGGCGATCTCCTAGGCCTCGGCAGCGGGACACGAGCGAAACCTCAGCTAAAGCCCACATCTTTTGGATCTTTGCGGCACGGCCGGAAGCCGTGCCCTCCCCGAACCTAAACGAAAGGACCACTCAAGCGCGCGACGCTAACAGCTTGGCGGCGGTGTCGTGGTAGACCTGCTGGAGGATTGAATCGGGCAGGGCGAATCCGTTGAGGGGCCAGTGGTAGCTGAACTGGTCGATTTCGTAGAAATGTTCGTCTTGCGTTTCGAGGATGCGGAACGTGGTGCGGTACATGGGCTTGTCGAAACCCATGTCGGTGCCGTAGACGAGGCGGTCGGCGTGCTTGGCGTAGAACTGCGCGGCGAAGCGGGGGATGGGAGCGGTTTCGGCGTAGCGCGCGGAAATGTCGGCGTAGAGATTGGGATTGCGAGTGAACAAGTCGCCGAGGCGGGCGAGGTCGTAGTCGAGGTTGGCGAAGTGGCAGGCTACGAAAATTGTTTTGGGATGGCGCTGGGCGGTGCGCTCGAGAATATCGACCATGCCGGAGAGGCCGACGATGTTGGGTTGGTTATCGAGGCGCCATTCGTAGGCGTTCATCAGGCCGTCGTTGGTTTTGTCCATTTTCTGGTACATCCAGATGGGGTCGGCGACGTGGAGGCTGATCGGCATGCCTAGCTCGGCGGTCTTTTCAAAGAGACCGTCCATGCGTGCGTCGTCGGGATGCATGCCTGGGGCGTTCGATTTTCCTGAGCGCAGGCCTTTGCCTTTGTCGTGAATTTCGCCGACTCCGCGAGCGCCGGCTTGCTTGCAGCGTTCGAGTTCTCGGACGGCGGCGGGACCGAATCCGGGCTGGTTGTAGCCGGCGAAATCGAAGCCGCACCACAGCTCGAAGCGGTCGGGATATTTTGAGTAGTTGCGGTTGATGGCGTCGAACTCCGCGCCGGTCGCCATGGTCAGGATGATGGTTTTCTCGACGCCGACCTCGTCCATATTGCGCACCCACTCGGCGATTTGCTCGGGAGTCTTGGCGTAGGGGTGGGAGTGCATGTCGATGATGGGGAATTTTGCTTTCGCAACTTCGGTGACGGGAATTTTGTAGAGGGATTTTGGACGGTAGTCTTTCAGGAGAATTCTTTCGGGAGAGTCGGGGGGCGTGGTTTTTTTCTGTGGCGTTCCCGGAGGCAACGCGGGCTCTTCCGGATTGTGGGCGAAAGCGGCTGCGGAAGGGATGGCGCAGGCTAATCCTGCTGCGCTGGTTGCTTTCAGGAATGATCTTCGATTCATGAGGTCTCCAGAGACGCTGGTGTTTCCAGTCAGAGAGTTTATGTTGTGGGCGTGGGTGGAATATTACGGAGCCGTTTTGAAGAATGCAAACAGGAACAAGACTCCCAGGACGAGATCAACTCCTGCGAACATCAAGTCTGTGGGATGAAGGCGATGCTGGAGGTAGAGAATGATCAGGGCTGCGGCGTAGCTGAACTTCTCAAAGACCGAGGGAATCATCATGGGACGGAAGCGCACGGGATCGCGAGCGATTACGAAGAAAGCGAATTGCCATGCCAGGGCTGCGCCGACGAAACCATAGTAGAACGCGGGGTGGGTGATGGGCGGGGGATCCTGGCGGGCGATTGCGTTGAACATGAAGTAGAGCGGGGTGAGGATGAGGAGGCCCCAGATGGCGGCGATCCAGAAGATGATTTTGGAGAATTTCATTTTTTGTCTCGGGATCAGCGAAAATCGACCACCGGGGCTGAAGCCCAGCGCTTCATGATAGCTCACGAGGCCCTGAAGGGCCGCTCTTCCACGCCCGCTCTTCGAAGGAAACATTAAAGCTATTCGCCGCCAACGGTCAGGCCATCGATGCGGATGGTTGGGGCGGCGACGGAGCCGCGGAACTCCAGGTCGTTGGCGATTTCGGAAATGTTGAAGAACATTTCTTTGAGATTGCCGGCGACGGTGATTTCTTCGACGGGATAGGAAAGTTCTCCGCCGGAAATCCAGAGGCCGGAGGCGCCGCGGGAATAGTCTCCGGTGACGAGATTTGCGCCATGGCCGAGGAATTCGGTGACGTAGAGGCCTTCCTTGATTTCCGCGATTAATTCCTGCGGAGTCTTCTTGCCGGGCTCGAGGAAATAATTTCCGGGGCCGATGCCGGGAGTTCCGGCGAGTCCGCGGGAGGCGTTTCCGGTGGTCTGGAGGCCAAGCTTTTTTGCGGTGTAGGTGTTGAGCAGATAAGACTTGAGCACGCCGTTTTCGATCACAACGGTGCGGCGAGTGGGAACCCCTTCGCCATCGAAGGGGCTGGTGCCGAATCCGCCGCGCAGGGTGCCGTCGTCGATGACGCTGACGTTGTCGCCGGCGATTTTTTCTCCTAGTTTGCCGGCGAGGAAGGAGGCGCCGCGGTAGACGGAATCTCCGTTCACGCCTTCGAAGATGTGCTCGATGATCGATCTTGCGACCATGGGATCGAACACAATGGGGACATGCGCGGTTTTCGCCTTGCGGGCTCCGAGGCGACGCAAGGTGCGTTCGGCGGCAACTCTGCCGACCTGCTCGGGTGATTCGAGTTTGGTAAGGGTGTTCGCCACGGAGTACCAGAAATCGCGCTGCATGGCGCCGGTTTCGGTCTGCGCGATGGGAACCGCGGCCACCGAACAATAAGACCGGCGGTATTCGCCGACGAAGCCGTGAGAATTGGCTAAGACTTTGTGGCCGGTGGCGGCGTCGAACGATCCGCCGTCAGAGTTCTTGATGCGGGGATCGAAGTCGAGCGCAGCTTTTTCGGCACGGCGGGCGTAGTCGATGCGGTCGGGGCCAGGGAGCGAGTAGACATCCTCGTGGTAGAGATCGAGATCGCCGGCGAGCTGGCCGAGTTGGGAGGCTTCGGGTATGCCACCGAAGGGATCTTCGGAGGTGATCTTCGCGAGTTCCAGAGCGGACTTGACCATGCGGTCGAGGCTGTCACGGGAGAAGTCGCTCGAGTAGGTGCTGGCGGCGCGTTGGCCATGGAATACGCGCACGCCGATGGAGCGTGAGCCGGACTCTTTCAGGGTTTCGACCTGGCCGAGGCGGACCAGCGTGGAGAACTCGTCGCCTTCGCGGACTACGCATTCGGCGGCGGTGGCGCCGCCGGTTATGGCGCGGTGGACGATGTCCTGGGCTAGGTTGCGCAGGTCGGTTTCTAGTTTCGGGTTTTTGGTTTCTAGTTCAGTTGAGGGCATTGCGACTCTTTAAATTACTGGATTGGCGCGGGGCCTCTATCTGTTACTCAACTCTGGTCGCCGGGGAAACTCCCTGCGAAGCCGCTGTTTGTGCGGTGCTGCAAGGGATCCTTCGACTGTCGAGACGCAGTCTCGGGGGCGAAAGCCCACAGCTACGGCTCTAA
>JGI12712J15308_10000059_pt1 | contig 27409 bp, 27 predicted proteins | sample JacPin_JW_Ref_O2_FD_15308 | JGI IMG/M metagenome (IMG submission 15308) | reverse complement strand
GGGCCTCCATGAAATGGACGATGCGCCGAGCGGCCGCCTCGGCGCCAAGATCGGCGCCGTCGGTGGGTGTGCTGTGCGCGCCCAGCGGCCAGGTCGGCGCGACGCAGCGAAACCCATCACCGAGTTCGGCCACGACGTCGTTCCACAACGCGCCAGTTACATAGACGCCGTGCACGAACAGGACGGTGGGTCCCTGCCCGGCGTCGGTGTATTCGATGTCCAGGCCGTCTACTCGTACCTTCTTGGCTGTCATGTCGACTTTCCTTTGTTCAGTGGCCATGGAAATTCGGGGTGCGCCGTTCCTGAAAGGCGCGCGCACCCTCCCTGAAGTCAGCGGTCTCGACCAAAGCTAACTGCCCCTCGGCCTCGAGCGCTTGTACCGGCTCGAGCTCGGTCAGGGTCGCGGCGGCCAGCGCGCGCTTGGTCCAGCCAAACGCTAATGTCGGACCGCCGGAAGCTAAACGCAGCACGTCGGCCAGCACAGACTGATAATCGTCCTCGCCAGTGAGATAGGCGATCATCCCCCAGTCGAACGCCGTTGCTGCGGATACTTTTTCAGCTGTCATCGCCATGCGCTTCGTGCGCGCTCGCCCGATCAGCCCTGGGAGCAGCGCGGACGTGCCGCCGTCCGGCATCAGCCCCACCCGACTGAAGGCCAACTGAAAGTACGCCGATGGCGCGGCCACCACCAAATCGCAGGAAAGCGCCAGCGCACAGCCGAATCCGACCGCCCCACCATGTACCCCTGCGACGACCGGTTTGGGTAGTGCGGTGATCGCCCGGACCACTCGGTTGGCGGCATCAGCTGCGCCCGCCGTGTCACCGCCGGTGAGGTCTCCGCCGGAACAGAACGCTCGCCCGGCACCCCCGAGCAACACCGCACGGACTGACTCGTCCGCATCGGCGTCGCCGAGCCGCGCCGACAGCTCGTCGAGCATTGGGGTGTCGACGGCGTTCATCTTCTCCGGCCGATCCAGCCGGATCCGCAGCACTGCGTCGTCGTGCTCGACCGAGATGCCGTTCACCACAGCGGGATCACAGCCCGAGATCGCGTCCGATGATGTCCTTCATGATCTCGGTGGTGCCACCGAAGATCGTCATGATGCGGTTGTCCATATAGTCGCGCGCAACCCGGTATTCCGTCATATAGCCATAGCCGCCGTGCAGCTGGACGCAGCCATCGATCACCTTCTTGGCGGTCTCGGTGCACCACCACTTGGCTTTCGACGCCTCGACCGCGGTCAGTTCCCCGTCCACGACCGCTTGCAGGCACCTGTCGATGTATTGCTCGCCGATCTCGAGTTCGGTGTCCATCTCGGCCAACAGGAATCGGTTGTGCTGGAAACTGCCGATCGGCTGGCCGAAAGCTTTGCGGTCCTTGGCATATTGCAACGTCTGCCGCCAGGTCTCGCGCGCGCCGGCGATGGCTGAGATGGCGATGGACAACCGTTCCGACGGGAGGTTGTGCATCAGGTGATAGAAGCCGCGTCCCTCCTTGCCCAGAAGGTTCGCCGACGGCACCCGCACATTCTCGAAGGCCAGCTCGGCGGTGTCCTGATAGTGCAACCCCATCTTTTCGAGCTTGCGGCCGCGGCTGAAACCCTCCATGCCCGCCTCGACCACCAGCAATGTGAAGCCCTTGTGGCCGGCGTCAGGGTCGGTTCGACAGACCACCACCACTAGGTCGCCGTTGATACCCGAGGAGATGAACGTCTTGGCGCCGTTGATGATCCAGTCGTCACCATCGCGCACAGCGGAGGTACGGATGCCGGCCAGGTCACTACCCGCGCCAGGCTCCGTCATCGCGACGGCGACGATCAGTTCGCCGCTGATGATGCCCGGCAGCCAACGCGCCTTCTGTTCGTCGTTGGCCAGCGACGAGAAGTACGGTCCCACAACGTCGTTCTGCAAGCTCAGCGACGGCGCCGGCCCTCCGTAGCGGGCGATCTCCTCGTCGATCACCGCGTTGAAACGGAAGTCGTCGACGCCGCCACCGCCGTATTGCTCCGGCATGTTGAACCCGATCAGGCCGTACTTGCCGGCGGCGACGAACGCCGAGCGGTCGACGAGACGGTCGCTCTCCCACTGCTCGGCGTTGGGTACCAACTCACGATCGATGAACTGCCGGACCGTCTCGCGGAACGCCTCGTGCTCCGGCTCCAGAACGAGTCTTTTCATGTGTTGATCTCACTCTCCATACAGTCGTCGCATTTCTTCACCGACCTTGCCGGACACTCGCGAAACGACCTGCGCGCCCCGCCTTCTCAGATCAGCATCCGGAATCGGCAGCACCACGGCGCCGGTCTTTTTCGAAGGCAGCAACACCTTGGCGGTCCCCCGCGTGGTGGTTTCGTCCCGCTGGCTGGTGGCGAAGACGTCCAACGCCACCGGGTCATCGGCCCCGTCGCCCATTGCGGTGACCGTGCCGGTGCACCGGTGGACGTCTCCGTGGTAGTTGAAGCCGCGCAGCTGCAGGTCCATCTCGGCCAGCCAGCCGTCGTCGCCGATCCAGTTGGTGAGCAAGTGGCTCACCCACGCGGCGCGCATCTGGCCGTAGTCGTAGGGCGCCGGAATACCCAGGGCCTGAGCCCTTCCGGCGTCCCAGTGCAGTCGTTGCACGACGTCGGGCACACCGTAGTCATCCGGCTGGTAGAAGGCGGGCATCCGCTTGCGCAAGTTGTGGGCGAATTTCAGCGGCCCCACACCGTAGCCACCCCAGCCCCAGCCCATGTGCATCGAGATAATGTCGACGACGGTCAACGGGCCCTTGATGATTCCCGGAAGCTCGTCGCCGACCGAGACGTCCTCCCACCATTGCGGATCAGCGCCTCGCCGTCGTTCTGCCTCGTACTCCTGCTCGACCTGAGCGAACTCCTCGGGGCTCCAGTGCTTGCGCTGAATGTCCTTGAGCTTCCCGGACTTCTTCGAGCCATGACGCTCGGCGTTGATGTACGACTCGTCGCGGGTGGCGATCGGGTTGCCGTCGATGTCGACGTAGAGATACCGGTAGGTTTCCTTGACCGAACGCCCACCGGAGAATTCGCTCTCCTTCACCTGGACGTCGAGCGTGTAGTTCTCCGCCAACACCGGCCGACCCGCGTAGATCGGGCGGTACCACGTCCACTTCACTCCCGAGTAGTACTTGCCGGTCCCGCGAAACAGCCCGCGGAACAGCTTCTTTCGCTCCGGATCGGTGAACTTTGGGGTCTGATCCAGGCCCGTCGCGATCGGGAAGGTCGGCGATGCGATCTGTCCGTGCCAGCGCGTCGACGGTCCGTACGTCGGATCGTGGAACAACGGGTTGTCGTCGCCGCAGCCGAAGGCGAAGTGCCTGATCGCGTCGGCTGACGGCAGCTTGTGCCACGCCTCGTCGCGCTGGTGAACGGGAATTCCGATCTGCCCCTTGGCGCGTTCGATGTCCTCGTCGGTGATGCGGCCCTCTTCGGCGGCCGCGTCGGCGCTGTGCTTCTCGGTGGTGGTCATTGATTCCTCCTAGAACTTCAGCATGGCGCCGGCGTCGACCTTGAACTGCAGCCCCGTCACATACCGGGACTCGTCAGAGGCCAGGAAGCAGACCGCGTTCGAGACGTCCGCGGTTTCGACGTAAGGCGTGGGCATCGCCTGCATGACAGGGAAGGCCAGCAGGGCATCGTCGCGGCTAGGCGCCTCAAGGTCCGGTCGAAACTGTCGGTACATCGGCTCGCTGTTGAGCATCGGGGTGTTCACGTTTGTCGGATGAATGACGTTGGCACGGATGGATTGTGGTGCCAACTGTGCCGCGAGCCGGAGCGTGTAGGAGTCGACCAGCTGTTTGGCGTAGTTGTAACCTGCACCGCCGGGGCCCTGCGGTCCGCCCGCTCCCGGGGGTTGTAACCCGGCGATCAGCCCGCCGACCGATCCCGTGGTGATGATCGACGCGCCGGACTGCAGATACGGCAGCGCGGCGTGGACGGTGTTGACGACACCGACGAAGTCGACGTCGAAAGCGTCAGCGAAGGCCTGAATCGGCAGATCAGCGCCCAATGGACAGATGCCGGCATTGGCGACCACTACGTCGAGTTTGCCGAATTCGGCGACAGCGTTGGCAAGTTCGCGGCTGATCGCCGCTCGGTCACGGACGTCGACCTCAGCGGTGTAGGCCTTACGGCCGGTCTTCTCCACCTCGAGACCGGCTTCTTCGAGATCACGCGATGTCGCCAGCGCGTATTCGTTGGTTTCGATGTCGTGACAGATGTCGAAGAGGATGACGTCAGCACCCTCCTCGGCCAGCTTGACGGCGTGGCTGCGGCCTTGACCGCGGGCACCGCCGGTGATCAGAACCACTTTGTCCTCAACTCGACCCATGATGTCTCTTTCTAATCAGGTTGGCGTTGCTAGAGTTTCAGCCGGGACGCCATGGTCCTCCAGCATCGCGACCAGCCTGCGCCGGTCGACCTTGAGCGCAGCCCCGCGCGGCAACTCGTCGACCACGAAGACATGGGCCGGCACCTCATAGGGCGTCAGCATGCCCCGGCAGTGTTCGCGGAGCGCCTCGCTATCGGTCGCCGCGCCAGGGCGCAATTCGACTGCGGCAACGGGTATCTGGCCCAGCCGCTGATCCGGCACCGGCGCGACGGCGGCATCCGCAACCGCCGGGTGCGCACGCAGCGCGCGGACGACGATCTCCGGGGACACCTTGAAGCCGCCGCGGACGATCACGTCGTCCGCGCGGCCGTCGATGTAGAGGAAGCCATCTTCATCGAGATGCGCTAGGTCACTGGTCGTGATCCAGTCTCCGGCACCGCCGGCCTGCAGCGTAGCGACCTGCAGCCTGCCACTCTCGTTGGCGCCGAGGGCCGCACCATCCTCGCCGACGACCTGCAACTGCACGCCGGGAAAAGCCCGTCCGACACTGCCCTTCTTGTCGACCCACCGCGCGTGAAAGTCCTTGACGGTCCAGCCGGCCACCGCGCCGGAGAACTCGGTTGCGCCGTAGACGACGAGGATCGGGATGCCGTACCGCTCGAAGAACGCATCGACCAACGCCGGGTCGACGGCGGCGGTACCCGCATTGATGGCACGGATGCTCGCCAGGTCCTCTCGCGGGATGTCGGAGTCGAGCACCGATCGCATGGCCGCCGGGGGCAGTCCTGCCACCGCGGGCCGATATCGCTTCACCACGGCGTGCCAGCCCGGCACCGTGAATCGGTCGAGCATCGCGATGGGACGGGCCGCAACCAGCGACTGCAGCAACGACCACAGTCCGCCGATGTGCACGATGGGCAATGTCACCAGGCCCACGGTGCCCGACAACGGGGGCTTGGGCTTGGCATCGGCGCGGTCGTTGTGCTGCAACGCAGACGCGAGGGAGGCCTCGAGTTGCGCACGGGTCAGGGGGACGCGCTTGGGCGCACCCGTCGTGCCCGAGGTCAGCATCTCGATCGCAATCGCCGGATCACCGCTGACGGCTTCCTTCGTGTCCCGTACTTGCAGGGCGAGGTCGCCGCCGTCGAGCCTCCAGCCGGTCGCTCCGAGTCCGGTGACGGCACGGCTGAATACGTCCTCGGACCACAACGCGGACGGCGCAAGGACGAAGGAGGCCGCGGACGCCGCAAGGTCGTCGCTCAGCCGGTCCGGCGGCTGCAGCGGGCTGATGGTCACCAGCGTGCGTCCGCCCCGAAAGATTGCGATGAGCGCCGCGACGGACTCCATCCGATTGGAGAGCACGACAGCGACCCGGCCACCGGTCTGACACCCGGCGGCGTTGAGTTCCCTGTCGATCCGCTCGGTGAGCGACCGAACGGAACCCCAGGACGCCCAACGTCCATCGCACTCCAACATGCGGTCGTGGTCGTTGGCGTCCCAGAGCCGTCCCAGCGCCTCGTGGATGCTCGTCATCGTGACTTTCCGGATCGACTTCCGCGGCGGATAGCCGTTCTCTTGAAGCTAGTGGACATGGTTTACTAGGTCAACTTTGTGAAAGGCGTTTGCGATGGACTTCGGGTTGACAGAAGAACAGGACCAACTCGCCGCGGCGCAGCGAGCCTGGCTCACCAAAAACGATCCCATCGCCAGGGTCCGCGCGACGTTGGACGCGGGTGTGGTCACGGTCGATCCTGCGGCGGTCGCGCACGCGGTGGAATCGGGCCTTCTGGAGCTGCTCACTCCCGAAATAGGCGGCACCCATGTGGATCTCGCCGTCGTGGCCGAGGAGCACGGATACGCGATCAGCTCGCTCCCGGTCGCGGATCTGACCATCGCGGCGTGGCTGCTCGACCACGTCGACTCGCCCGCCGAGGACGGCAAGCTGACCGGATTGGCGCTTGGTCCTGACGCCACTCTCGATGGCGATGCGCTGCGGCTGACAGGTGTCACGCGTCCGGTGCCGATGGCCGCGGATATGGACTCCATCGCGGTGGCCGGTCAGGTGGGCGGCGATGAGTACCTGGCGGTCCTCAATGCCCCAACCCTGTCGGGGATGTCGACGCTCGATCTGAGCCGTTCGTGGGCACGGCTGGACCTCGACGCGACGATCGCCGACTGGACGCAATTGCCCTCCGGGACACTGGCATTGCTGCGCGACGCGCTGGCGGTGCATCGGGCGTTCGACGGGCTGGGCGCGGCGGCGCGACTGCTCGACATGACGGTTGCTTACGCCGGGCAGCGCGAGCAATTCGGCGCGCCGATCGGCTCGTTCCAGGCCGTCAAGCATCACTGCGCCGACATGGCCGTCGCGGTGGAGGCCGGCCGAGCCACGTTGTGGGCCGCGGCTCTCGCACTGGACACCGCACCGGCCGCTGCACGGTCGCGGGCCGCGTCCGCGGCGGCGGCGTACACGAAGTCCGCGGCCGCCAAGGTGGCCGGAACGGCGCTGCAGGTGCACGGCGGCATCGGGTTCACTTGGGAACACGATCTGCACCTGTTCCTGCGCCGGATCAAGGTCGACGAGGCCTTCAACGGGAGCGTCGCCGAACACCGCGCGGCGCTGCTCAGCGCCTGACATTCAGCGCCGGTCCCGCGGCAGCGCCAAGCCCCGCTCGGCGATCAGGTTGCGCATGATCTCCGAACTGCCGCCGGCAATTGTGTAGGCCCGGGCGTACAGCCACTCGTCCTGCCAACGACCGCCGTCGAGGACATCCGGGTCGCCCTGCACCAACATGCCTGCCTCGCCGCCGAGTTCGACTGCGAAGCGCGCCATCTCGAGATTCAGCTCGCTGAACATCAGCTTGGCCATCGCGCCGTCGTGCATGCGTTCGGTGCCACGCAGCCATCGGGTGAGGTTGGCGTACGTCAGCGCGGACAGCGCCTCCACCTCGGCGCTGAACTCGCCGATTCGATCCCGGATCCGATCGCTGTCGATCGCGGGACGACCGTCCAGGGTGACGCGCGAGGCGAGTGCGACCAGTCCGTCGATGGCCAGCTTCAACTTGACGACCGCGGCACCGACGCTGGTGCGTTCGTGCCCCAACGTGGCGTTCGCGATCGCCCAGCCCTGCCCTGGCTCTCCGATGATGGCCTCGGCAGGTACCTCGACCGAATCGAAGAAGACTTCGTTGAAATCCGAGGTGCCGGTCAGCTCGCGCAGTGGTCGGACGGTGATGCCGGGGCTGGCCATGTCGAGGATGAACGCACTGATGCCCTTGTGCTTGGGGGCGTCGGAATCGGTGCGCGCCAACAGATATCCGTAGTCGGCCCAGTGCCCGTCGGTGGTCCACACCTTCTGACCGTTGACGGTATAGGTATCACCGTCGAGCACCGCGCGGGTGCGCAGCGACGCCAGGTCGCTTCCTGCGCCCGGTTCGCTGAACAGTTGGCACCACAGTTGTCGACCCGCGCGGATCTCGGGCAAGTGCGTGCGGCGCTGGTCATCGGTGCCGTAATGGATCAGCGCATGCGACGCCAGCGCGTTGCCGCTTGGCACGCCGGGCACCGCAGCCCGGGCCAGCTCCTCGCCCACCACGATGGCGTGTTCGGCGGAGCGATCGTCACGGCCGCCGAACTCCACGGGCCAATCCGCGCCGACGTAGCCGGCTTCGAACAGGCGCGCGGTCCAGTCCTGTATTGCCTTGAGCTCGGCTTCGTTCTCGGCGCTGCGCACGCCCGCTCGCGGCGGGATGGGCGGTGCATGCTCTGCGATGAAGGCCCGCACCTCGGCGCGGAAGGCCTCCAATTCGGGACCCATTCCGTATTCCACGTTGCCGTCTTCCTGTTCGATGTGACGTCTTAGCGGCTCAGCGCCAACAGTTCGCCGGCAGCCCGGTCGCGCAGCGCGTCGGCACGGCCGACCAACACGGCGTTGGCCTGAGCGCGGCGCAGAAGCAGGTGGATCGGGTGCTCCCAGGTGAAGCCGATGCCGCCGTGGATCTGCAACGCACCCTCGGTGGCGACGACACCGGCATCGAGGGCGGCCGCGGCGGCCAGATCCGCCAAGTAGCCCGACTCCTCCAGGTCGGCCTCGGCGGCCGCGAACACTTGGCTGCGGGCGCCCTCGAGCGCGACCAACATGTCCGCACACCGATGCGACACCGCCTGAAAACTGCCGATGGCGCGGCCGAACTGATGCCGATCGCCGGCCCACTGAACGGCCATCGCCAGCGCGCGCGAAGCAACCCCAACGGAGTCCGCCGCCACGGCCAGAACCGCTTGGCGGCGCGCCGTGCCTAACGCGCGGGCGACGTCGTTTCCGTCGGCGATCACCTCACCCTCGGCCGCGGTCAACGTCACCGAGCCGAGGGTGGCGGTCACGTCGAGCGGCTGATGGGCCGTGATCTGAACACCCTCGGCAGCGGCGTCGATGGCCACCAGCACCTCACCGTCGGCATCCACGACCCGCGCCAGCACCACCAGAACCTCGGCGTTCGGCGCTCCGGCGACGATCGGGAGCACACCGGACAGACCCGAGCCGTCCCATTCGGGCACATCAGGGCCGCTGGTCACCCAGCCACTGTCGTTCACCGGAACAGCGAACGCGGCCACCGCGCCGGCCGTGATCCGCTGCACCAAAGCCTTTGCGCCACACTGCAACGCGACGTTAAGCGCCGTCATCGTCGGAACGAGCGGCGCAGGCGCCAACGCCTTCGCGGCCTCCTCGATAGCGGCGTACAGCAGACGTGGTCGTGCGCCCGCGCCGCCAAGCGATTCGTCGACCGCCAGACCCGGTAAGCCGAAATCGGTCAGCGCAGACCACACTTCGGGCTCAGCCGCATCGATGGGACGCTTGCGGTCGAGTAATGCCGCCTCGTCCACCTTGGCCTGCAGTGTCGCCGCCAGCACCTCGCGCAGCTCGCGTTCATCCTCCTCNGGCCTGGCCAGCGGTGCGCCGGGCGTAACAGCGGCGGGGCGGGTGCCCTCGCCCCGGTGCGATGGCAATCCGAGCACGCTCTCGGCGATGGTGTTGCGTTGAATCTCCGCGGTTCCCGCGCCGATCGTCGTTGCCCGGCTCATCAGGTAACCGAACGTCCAGCGCCCGTTGTCAACGGCGTTGGGTGAGCGGCTGCCCAGCGCCGCATAGGGACCCGCGGCACGCAGGGCTAGCGCGTGCATGTGCTGCTCGAACTCCGACTTGACCAGTCGGTTCACCGATGCCACCCCGCCGGGATCCTCGCCGCGCAGCACCGCGGCCAGTGCGCGGGCGCTGTTGGCGGCGATGGTGCGAACTCCCGATTCCAGCCGTGCGACGTCCTGGCGAACCAGCGGGTGGTCATCGAGCCCTTGGGAAACAACGAGATCGATCACCCGGTCGACCGTGCGCCGGTACTTGAACTCATCGGCCAGAAAAGCGGTGGCCCGTTCGTGGCCCAGCGACGTACGCATGATCGACCAGCCCGCGCCCTCATCTCCGACCACGTTTTCGACCGGCACCGCGACGTCGTCGAGAAAGACCTCGGCGAAGTGCGCCGCGCCACTGATATCGCGCAACGCACGCACGGTGATTCCCGGGCTTTTCATCGGGATCAGCAGATAGGTGATGCCGTCGGATGGTTTGTCCCCCGAACCCGTTCGAACCAGCGCGAACATCCAGTCGGCGCGGTCGGCCATCGTGGTCCAGACCTTCTGACCTGTCACCCGATACACGTCACCGTCGCGGACCGCGCGGGTGGACAGCGACGACAGGTCGCTGCCCGCACCGGGTTCGGAAAACCCTTGGCACCAGAACTCGTCCGCACGCAGTAACGGCATGAGGAATCGATCCTTCTGCTCCTTCGTGCCATGCGCGATCAGCGTCGGGGCGAGGATGAACGACAGCGGACACGGATGCGGCGGCGCGCCCGCATCCGTGGTCATCCGGTAGTAGTCCAGCTGATCGGCCAGCGGCAGGTCCAGTCCACCGACCTCGCGCGGCCACCCCGGCGCGGCCAGCTGGTGATCGACGAGTTCGGCGTGCCACGCGCGGGCCGCCTCGATGCGGTCAGGCTTGTCACCTGACCGAGCGGCATCCGCTTGGCGACGACGGAAGTCGTCGAGAAGCGACTCGAGCCGGGGCCGCCAATCAGCTGTCTGCATGAGACTCCACAAAGTCAACCTGGTTAACTATGTCAGCAGTGTGCCGGTTAGGGCGCCCACTTGGCAAGCAGGCCCGTCAGCCGTCCTCGAGAATCAGGGCGATTTCGGGGCATGCGGCTACCCCGTCCCGGGTGAGTTGCTCGTCTTCGGGCCGCACCTCGTGCTCCTCGAGGATGGAGTAGCCGGACTCGTCGATTGGGAACAACTCCGGGTCGACGGCATAGCACTGGGCATGACCCACGCACTTCGACTGCTCGAGCCGAACCTTCATACAGTCTCCTTCGTTCGACCGTCCCGCGGCGCACGGTCTCGTCCAGCTGTCAAGCATAAGACTAAAGCTTTAACTATTTTGAGCGATCGGCGGACGTCTCTAATTCTGACAGTAGTGTCACGCTGTAATCGGCATATCTGTGAGTTTCAATGCATATATGATGCGGTTGGGTCTGATTCACCCGCTTGATCTGACACATCTATCCGATATGAAGAAGCGAAAATGACACACGCGCTCAATGAGGAAGAGACCATGCTGGTCGATACGGTGCGCACGTTCATCGACCGCGACGTCAAGCCCACCGTCCGCGAAGTCGAGCACGCGAACGAGTACCCGGATGCGTGGATCGAGCAGATGAAACGCATTGGGATCTTCGGGCTTGCCGTGCCGGAGGAATATGGCGGCTCGCCGGTGTCGATGCCTTGCTACGTAGAAGTGACCGAGGAGCTGGCCCGTGGCTGGATGAGTCTGGCCGGCGCGATGGGCGGCCACACCGTGGTCGCAAAGCTGATCTCGTTGTACGGCAACGAAGAACAGCGACAGAAGTATCTGCCCCGGATGGCGAGCGGGGAGATGCGTGCCACGATGGCGCTCACCGAACCTGGCGGCGGTTCGGACCTGCAGGCGATGACGACCACCGCACGAGCCGAGGGTAACGAGCTGGTGATCAACGGGGCGAAGACCTGGATCAGTAACGCCCGCAGGTCCGGCCTGATCGCACTGCTGTGCAAGACCGATCCACAAGCCGTGCCACGCCATAAGGGCATTTCGATCGTGCTGGTCGAACACGGTCAGGGTCTCACCGTCTCACGCGACCTGCCCAAGCTGGGCTACAAGGGCGTCGAGAGTTGCGAGCTGTCCTTCGACGACTGCCGCGTACCGGCCTCGGCGATCCTCGGCGACGAACCGGGCAGAGGATTCGCGCAGATGATGAAAGGCCTTGAAACGGGCCGTATTCAGGTGGCTTCGCGGGCCCTGGGGGTGGCGAGTGCAGCTTTCGAGGACGCGCTGAATTATGCGCAGCAGCGGGAGAGCTTCGGCCAACCGATCTGGAAGCACCAGTCAATAGGCAACTACTTGGCTGATATGGCCACCAAACTTACGGCGGCACGTCAACTCACCCGCTACGCCGCAGAGAAATACGATAGCGGCGAGCGGTGCGACATGGAGGCCGGGATGGCCAAGCTGTTCGCGTCGGAGGTGGCCATGGAAATCGCGCTCAACGCCGTCCGAATCCACGGCGGCTACGGCTATTCCACCGAATACGATGTCGAGCGCTACTTCCGCGACGCCCCCCTCATGATCGTCGGCGAAGGAACCAACGAGATACAGCGCAATGTCATTGCCGCCCAGTTGGTCTCGCGAGGCAAACTCTAGACGCCGGCCAGCTGCCGATCGTCGGCTTTCACCCGCGGGAAGTTGAGCATCCGGCGGGCGTTCTCCTCGACGATCAGCTTGCACTCGTCGTCGGGTACGTCGGCTAGGACCTCGGCTGCCCGCTTGCGCGAGTTCGGCCAGTTGGAATCGCTGTGCGGGAAGTCGATCTCGAGCATGATCCGGTCGATGCCGATGCTGTGCCGGTTCTTGAGGCCGTGCTCGTCGTCGATAAAGCAGCCCCAGAAGTGCTTGCGGAACAGATCCGACGGACGGGTGTCGAAATCGATCTTCTGGTAGTAGCGATGCCGCTCCCACACGTAGTCGGTTCGCTCCAGGATGTAAGGCACCCAACCGATGCCGCCCTCAGCGAGCGAGATCTGGAGATCCGGGAACTGCTGCAACTTGCCGGAGAACAGCAGGTCGACCGTGGACCACATCAGGTTCGTGGAGAACAGTGCCGTCGCGACCGCGAAGGGTGCGTCGGGCACCGCCATCTGACCCGGAACCGGCTTGATCGTGGAGAACGAGAAACCCGGCACGAAGGAGCCGGACCCGAAGTGCAGCGACACCGGCATCTTGGTGTCCGAGCAGACCCGCCACAAGCCGTCCCAGTGGTCTGAGTGGAACGATGGCAGACCCAGCGGCACCGGGCTGTCCGGGAACGAGATCGTGCGCGCACCCTTTGCGGCGACGCGCTCTGCCTCGGCCACACACGCGTCGATATCCCATGTCGGCAGGATCGCCAGCGGGACGTAGCGCTCGGGGGCCACCGCGCACCACTCGTCGATGTAGAAGTCGTTCCACGCCTTGACGCACAGCAGCGCCAGGTCCTTGTCATCGGCACGCTGGAAGGTGCCGCCGCCGAATCCAGGGAAGGACGGGAAGCACAACGCCGACTGCACACCATCGAGGTCCATGTCGGCGACCCGGGCAACCGGGTCGTAGCAGCCAGGAATCATGTCTTCGTAGCGGACGGGATCCATGCCCCACTCCTCCGGCGGTTTGCCGGCGACCGCGTTCAGGCCGATGGTCGGGAAGACCTGCCCGTCGTAGTGCCACAGGTGCATACCGTTTTCGTCGACGATGCGCGGGCCCTGTTCGAGGTACTTCTTCGGCAACCGGTCCTGCCACACCCGCGGGTGCTCGACCAAGTGGTCGTCGACGGACACGATCTGGTGGTCGTCCTGAAGCGGCATGATGCTCCTTCGCATCTGATGAGCTGTCGTACTTTTCTGACATATCGTCTTGTTTTCTGACGGTTCGTCTCACAGACTATATGACGTACGCCACATTCGTCTAGACGTTGAGAGGCGCGACATGGAATTCACGGACCGACCCACCGACGGCTCCGCCCGCGACAAGGTCAATGAAGACGACCACGATCTGTTGACCTTCGGCGAAGCGGGCGAACGGCTTCGCCTCGAGATCGCCGCGGCTACGCGAGAGGTGCAAGGCCTGCAGCAATCTGGGCCGGTCGAGGCGCTCGAGAAGGCCCAAGCCCGCCTCGCGGCGCTGCGGTCGGCTGCTGATCGCAACAGCGCACAGCCCATCAATGACGCCAACTTCGAGAAGTTCTTCGGCTATCCCGGCAAGGCCAAGCGCAACCTACCCGGGGCGCCGTCGGCCCGATGAGCGCGTCGGATACTTCTGGCATGACCCGGACTCCGGACAAGCTGCGGCGCTCCGGCTACGCCCCCGCGGCCAATGCCGGTGTGGGACGCCGCGGCCTGCACACCCGCGACCGCATACTCGGATGCGCCGCGGAGGTGTTCCTGGCCAACGGATTTCACGCCACCTCGCTTGACGCGATCGCCAAGGCGGCCCACGCCTCACGCGCGACTGTGTATCAATACTTCGCCGGCAAGGAGGAGATCTTCCGCGAACTGAGTGCGTTGGCCGAACGCGACGTGCTCGAACATGCCGAGCACCTAAGCGGACTCGGCCCCACGATCGATGGAATGAAGGCGCTACACCACTGGCTAGTGGAATGGTCCGTCATCTACGACGCCCACGCCGAGGTGTTCGCCGAATTTCCGGGCATAGGCACAGCCACGGGATTAGCTGTCATCGATGCGGGCACGGCTGCCGACCAGTTCCATGAAACGGTCACCGATCGGCTGCGGAGAATGCCCGTGCGGGATCTGGACGCCCACGATGCGGCCGCAGCACTGGGGCGGATTCCCCACATGGTTCATCTCTACCGGTACCGGGCAATGTTCCCGCTGCCCGCCCACGGGACCGTGACATGGTCGTTGACCGTCGCATTGCAATTGATGCTGTTTCCCGAGACACCGGCCGATGTGCTGCGGGCGGTGGCACCGGAGGCGACAACCGGCCGCGTACCAACACCGCCACCGGTCCTCGACGGTGCCGCGGCGACACCGGCGGCCGCGGCGGCGGCGGGATCGCCGATTCCGCAGGACGTGTTGTCGGTCAGCTCGGCGTTGTTCGCCGAACGCGGCTACTACGCCATCAGCATGGAGGAGATCGCCGCGGCCGCCGATGTCAGCCGCGCGACCTTGTACCGGTACTTCAGCACCAAGGACAAGATCCTCGCCGAGCTGACCCGTCGAGCAGTCGTCGAGATCGAGGAGCACGCCGCCGCCCTACCTGCCATGGCCGCCGATTCCCTGACCGAGTGGATGCGTGGCTATGTCCGGTTCCATCGCACCTACCGGGGCGTGATCCGGGCGTGGTTCGACGGCACGGTGGCAGAACAGCTCTCCGATGCGGATGTCGATCACGGCATTGGCGCGATTTTCCAATCGGTTGCCGCGTTACTGTCTACCGTCGACCTGCCGCCCGGCGTCGACGCCGATGTGGCGGGCGCGGTGTTCGTGGCGGTCCTGGGACGGATGTCTGAACCAACGGGGGCAAGCGCATCGCACAGCGACGAGCGGGCCGCAACGTTGATGGTCAAACTGTTGCGCCGTGCACTTTTGCGCTCTTGAGGTCGGCGCGCAGCTGCTTCTTGTCGACTTTGCCGCTGGCCAGCACAGGCAGATCGGCCAGCAGCACCAGTCGGCGAGGCACCTTGTAACGCGCCAGCCGTTGCCGCACGCCCTCCTGCACCGTCTCCAGCGTCAGCGACGCACCCTTGCGCGGCACCACAACCGCACATACCGCTTCGCCCCACCGGTCGTCGGGCACGCCGACGACCGCGCAGGTGGCTACTCCGTCGACCGCGCAGACCGCGTCCTCGACCTCGGGCGAATAAATGTTCTCCCCGCCGCTGATGATCACGTCCTTCTTGCGGTCCATCAGGTAGAGCAGCCCCCGCCCATCCAATCGGCCCATATCGCCGGTGCGACACCACCCGTCGCGCAGCGTCGCCTGGGTTGCCGCCGCGTCCTGCCAGTAGCCGCGGAACATGGAGTCGGACCGCACGACGATCTCACCTGCCTGCCCCGCGGGTACGACGTCGCCGGCCTCATCGACAACACGCACCCGGGTGCCGGGAAATGGGAAGCCCACTGAAGTCAGCCGCTCGGCAGCGTCCGGTTCGTCGAGAACGTGGAACTCGCGGGGCAGTCCGGAGACGATGACTTCGGTCTGGCCATAAAGGTTGAGAAAGCCCGCATCCGGCAGCGCGGTGAGCGCCCGCCGCAGGATGGACGCCGTCATCGGTGCGGCCGAATAGACCACCGTGCGAATCGATTTCACCGCTGAGCTGTCGCCTACCTCGTCTAGGAGTGCCTTGAGCATGACCGGTGCCAGGTGCAGCACCGTGATCCGCTCCTCGGCGATCAACCGGACCGCGTCGGCGGCGTCGAACTGTTGTTGCAGCACCACCGTTGCGCCGCGGGCATGCAGTCCGCCGATAATCCCGAGCGCACCGAAATGGAACATCGGCATGCTGATCAGCCCGCGATCGGTGCTGCCGCATCGCATCTCGTTGTTCATCGTGAATGCGACCCTGCGCATCTCCCGCTGTCCGAGGATGCAGCACTTGGACGCACCCGTCGTGCCGCTGGTGAACAGCAGGTACGCGATGTCGTCGGGTCGCGCGGTGAATTCGAGCTCGCCGCTGGGGCCTCCTTGGATGAATCGCTCGTAACCGATGATCCCGGGTGGGGCCTCTCCACCGATGGTCACCAGCACCGGCCCTGACGGCATGCGGGCTGCGACATCGGCGATCACCGGCATGAACTCCTCGGCACAGAAGATGATCGACGGGGACACTCGGCGCAGCGCGTCGTCTATCTCCGGTGGCGATAACCGGAAACTGATGGTGGCCATGATGATTCCGCTGAGGTGGGCGGCCGCGTTCAGCTCGCCGAACTCGATGCTGTTGCGGCTCAACACCGCAATGCGGTCCTGGCGCTTCACGCCGGCCGCAGCCATTGCCGACACCAATCGGACTGCCCGGTCCCGTAACTGTGCGTGGGTGACGCTGCGGTCGCCGTGTCGGTAGGCGACGACGTCGGGAAAGTGGACCGCGTTGTCGGTCACCATGTCACCGAGCGTCATGTCGTCGACCGCGGTCATCGACCTGAGCTACCGGCTGCTCAATAGCATCGACCCGGCCACCGGTCCGCCGCCCACACCGACGGCCACCACCTCGGGAGTGCGGGGTGCCTGGCGATCGCCGCCCTCGCCCCACAACTGGACACATGCCTCGTGTAGGAAGCCCATCCCGTGCAGTCGGCCGCCGGAGAGTTGCCCACCGCTGGTGTTGATCGGCAGCGGACCGTCCAACGCGATACGCGAACCGTCGCCGAGGAATTCGCCGACCTTGCCGTGCTCGCAGAAGCCCATCGCTTCCAGCCACATCACGGTCAAAAAGGTGAAACCGTCGTAGAGCTGGGCCATGTCGACGTCGGCGGGAGTCAGCGTGGTGTGCTCCCACAGGGTGGTAGCCGAGTCGTGGGCGGCCATCGTGGTGATGTCCGATCGCTGATCCCAGGTCGCGCGTTCGAACATGCCGGGCCCGACGGATTCCACCGTCAGTGGGTGCCGGGGTAAGCCGTTGGCGGCGTCACGACGAGACACGATCACAGCGGTGGCGCCGTCGCAGGGCGCGTCGCAGTCATAGAGGCACAGCGGCTCGGAGATCATCCGCGCGCCGAGGTAGTCGTCCATCGTCATCGGTTCGCGGTAGATCGCGTCCGGGTTGAGTCCGGCGTTGGTGCGCGCGTTGATCGCGATGCGGCCCAAATGCTCGCGGGTCAGGCCGAAGTCGTGCATATAGCGCTGGGCGGGCATTGCCAGCCAATTCGCCGCCGACAGTGCGCCGAACGGCGCCGACCACTCCAGGTGCGGGGGCAACGCGCCGCCGCCGAACAGCACCGAGGCCCGGCCGCCACCGGCCTGCTGCGCGGCGGTGGATTCCCACACCGACCGATAGACCACGACGTGGTTGGCCAGTCCGAGACTGACCGCCATGCATGCCTCGATCGCCGGGCCGATCTGGCCCGCAGTCTCCAGTGACGAGACATACCAGCGGGAGCGAAGGCCGAGTGCGTTGCGGACCTCCTGAACAGTGGCTCCGGAGAAACCGGGATCGGGCACACCCGGACCCGGGTAGCTGGCGATCCCGTCGACGTCGTCGATGCTCAGCCCGGCGTCGGAGATCGCCCGCAGCACCGCCTCGAGTGTGAGGTCCAGTCCCGTTCGGCCCAGCCGCCGGCCGACCTGTGACTTGCCCGCCCCGGTGAGGACGGCCTTGCCGTCGAACGGACCGCCAGTCACCAGACGAACCTAGCGATCAGTTCGGCCACCGCGGCGGGTTTGTTGACGCCGTCGATCTCGACGGTGTGGCGCACGGTCAGGTTTACGGTGTCGTCCGCGACCTTGGCGGCGTCTGCAAGCTCGGATCGGACCCGGATGCGGCTGCCCGCGGTGACGGCGGACAGGAACCGGACCTTGTTCAGGCCGTAGTTGATGCCCATCTTGGCGTTCTCGACGCGGTAGTTGTCCTTGCTCACGCCGGGGATGAGCGAGAGCGTGAGAAAGCCGTGCGCGATCGTTGCCCCGTAGGGGCTTTCGGCCTTGGCCTTGTCGACGTCGACGTGGATCCACTGGTGATCCATGGTGACGTCGGCGAAAGAATCGATCCGGCTCTGGTCGATGTCCACCCACCGGCTGACGCCGAGTTCTTCCCCGATCGTCGCGAGCGCATCATCCACGGACTTGATCACCTTCACGGGTCACTCCCAAAGTCGCTTACGCCGAAATACCGATATCTATTTAACGGTATAGACTGGCCTCGCTCATCGGGCAAGCAGCCCGTCAACTTTGACGATCTTGGGAGACACATGGCCACCACCACGTCCCGCGCAGCGATCGTGGCCGCTGCCCGCACACCGATCGGAACGGCGCGCAAGGGCACGCTGGCCAACATGCCCGCGATCGAGCTCGCCAAGCCCGTCGTCGCGGCGGTGGTGGATCGGTCTGGCCTTGACGCGGCGGAGTTCGACGACCTGGTGCTGGCCGAGAGCATGCAAGGTGGCGGCGACAGCGCCCGCTACATCGCGGTGGCCCTCGGGCTACTCGACATTCCTGGGCTGGCGGTCAACCGGCAGTGCGCCTCGAGCCTGTCGGCGATCGCCGTCGGCGCGGGTCAGATCGCATCCGGAATGAGTCGCGCCATCCTGGCCGGCGGCATGGAATCGCTGTCCACCGGGCCGATTATGCAGAAGCGCAAACCCTTCACCACAGGCAAGTCCGCCGAAGACTATGAGCAGTGGTTCCCCGAGTCGCACCCGCCGACCGCGGATGCACCCGCGATGGACATGTCGATCACCGTCGCTCACAACTGCAACATCCAGTACGGGATCACCCGCGAAGATCAGGACGAGTGGGCGCTGCGCAGCCATCAGCGCGCGATCAAAGCCATCGACGCAGGCTCATTCGTCGACGAGATCATCCCGATCGAGGTCCCCCAGGCCGACGGCAGCACGATCATGTTCGCCCAAGACGAGCATCCACGGCGTGGAAGCTCGATGGAGTCGCTGGCGGCCCTGAAGGTGCTGCATCCCGAGATCGACGGCTTCACCGTGACCGCAGGAAACTCCTCCGGCATCAACGATGCCGCGGCGGTGGTGGCCCTGGCCCGCCCGGACACCCAGCAGGACGTGCTGGCAAGCGTGCTGTCCTGGACGCAGGTCGGACTGGACCCGACGCGGACCGGTAGTGGGCCGATCAAGGCCATCCCGAAGGCGCTCGAGTTGGCCGGCCGCAAGCTCGAGGACGTGGCGCTGTTTGAGATCAACGAGGCGTTCGCGGCCCAGGCGGTGGCGTGTGCCCGCGAACTCGGGCTCGACGAGGAGATCGTCAACGTCTACGGGTCGGGTATCAGCCTCGGCCACCCGATCGCGGCGACCGGTGCCCGGATGGTCACCTCGGCGATCTACGAATTGCGCAGGCGCGGTGGAGGTATCGGCGTGCTGTCGATGTGCGCCGGCGGCGGTATGGGTGCCGCGATGGTCATCGAGGTGGCCTGAGATGACCGCCCTGATCACCGAGGGACTCTTCCGGGTCGACGGCGACCGCGCGGTGTTGTTCGGCTCACGCAGGCGTTCATCGGGTGCGGTGAAGTTCCCGGCCGAGCGGCCCGAGCTCTTCGACGGCGACCCCGAAATCCAGGAGGACATCGAGCCGATCGAGTTGTCCACCGAAGGAACGCTTTACACCTACACCACCCAGGAGTTCCCGCCACCGTTGCCGTATAAGGGCAATCGGGATCCAAAGGTGTTCCAGCCCTATGTGATTGGCTTCGTTGAGTTGAGCGAAGGTGTGCTGGTGGAGACGCTGATCGTCGACGCGTCGCCGGCCGAACTGCGGATCGGCCAGCAACTGGTGTCAACCACCGCCACACTGGAGACCGCCGACGGTCAGTCGCTATTGACCTTTGCGTTCCGACCGGCCTCGGGGCGCTAAAGTCGATTCGATGACGGACCTGGGCTCCCCGCCCTTCGGACTTCATCCGCTGCACGGCGTGCACGAGCCCACGACCGGCAATCCATCGCGTCGACCGCGGTCCGCGCGCCGCACCACATCGATCGACATGACCCGCGACGAAGGGTCACTGGACCCGGTGTATCTGAACGGGCGGGCGCGCGATCTGTGGACGGCTGCCGACGGAACCGTGAACGAGCTCGACTCCGCGACGCTCACGGCCACCATTGAGCTGATCGCCCGCGTCGTCCGTCACGTCGAAGTGACACCACCGGTCGCCGCCATGTCCCGGCTGGCCGGCGCACCCGCGATGAGCGGGTTCCGCGCCGCGGCCGACAGGGCGGCTCCCGAGCTGCGGCAGGCGCGCGACCTGCGCTACACGCTGCTCGACGATGTTCCGGTCGCCACGCTGATATCAGGCCATGCACTGTCGGCGTCGAACCTGCTTGGGGACGTCGCGAAGTCGGGGTACCTGCCGGTCGCCGACCAGTGCGCGGGCTTCGCGACGGGCGGGCTGCTGCTGACGTCGTTCGAGGCGGGCGATCCCGTGATCGTCACCGGCCCGGAGGCTCCCGACCTCGATCACGGCGACGACTCTTGGGCCTGGCACCACGTGGCGCCGTTACCGCGCCATGCCATGCGCCGCAGGCGCCGCATCGATGTCTACCGGGGTGAATTGCCGTCACGAGTGGGCATCGACGCGATGTTCCGTGACACCTACGTGCGGACCGACGCCGTCGAGACCATCATCCACGAATACACGCTGGCCGCCGAGGTCGACACCGACTCCGGCGTCATCGTCGAATCCGTTGCCACACCGCGGGTGCTGCCGTGGCAAGAGTGTCCCGGCGCGGTCGCGAGCGCTGCGCGAATCACCGGAATGACGTTGCAGGAACTGCACTTTCGGGTCCGACAGGAATTGTCCGGTACCAGCACCTGCACTCATCTCAATGATCTGTTGCGCAGCATCGCCGATGCTGAGGCGTTGATACGCCTCGTTAAAGAAGCCTGAGCGCCTCAGCGCGGCCCTGGCGTCGCGTCGCCCAACTCGTCGGGTTCAGCAGGACGCTTGGGCGCGGCCTTCTGCTTGGTTGCGTCGTCGACCTCATCGATGTCCTCGAGGGCCGCCTCGTCGGTGATCGGTTGGCTGGTATCGAATCCTGACATGGCTACTGAGTAACCAGAATGTCGGCGCCCAACCCTCTACGCGTTGGCGAATGAGAACGTCAGGGTGCGGCTAACCGTCAGCGTGGCCACATCATCCGACGCGGGTGGCCACGTCACTGTTCCCTGCACGATCGCACCGCGAATGTCCCGATAGGCGGTGAAGGTGTCGGCCACCACGCAGGACTGGATCTCAGCGGGTTGCCCGGCATGGCCATTCGCACCGTCGACGGTGACGGCGAGTGCGTCGGAGTGGAAGTCGATTACCCGCGCCGGCAAGGCCAGCAACCGACCGTCCGCGTCGACGACACAGATCGCGCCGCTCGGCCCCTGCGCGAAGAACTCCGCTAGTTCGCCCTCGGCCATGGCAACCGGGCCGCCGCTGCGCGGACTAGGCACGTCGCTCGGGGAGATCGGCGGCGCGGACCTCGGTGAGTGTCAAACCGATGAAGCACCGTTTGCCACTGAGAAGGCGGTCGCGGACCTTCGTCACGACCGAGTCGGGTACGCGTTGATCCGGTGACCTTTCGCCGATGAGTTCGTCGACCTCGGCTGCGGACGGTTGAAAGACGTGCGCGAGGCCACCAACGGAGACCCAACCCTCGTCGTCGCCGATCAAGCATGCGACCTCGGGAGCCGAGCGCAGCTGGTGGACCTTGGCGCTCTTGGCATAGGTGGCGAAGTAGAGGCAGCGGGTGGCGGAGCGATAGGCAACCGAGCGCATGGCATAGCCGATCGGACGTCGGGCACTGTCGCGGCAGAAAAGAAACACGCGGTGGTTCGTGCGGATGAACTCGACGACGTTCGGCGCGTCCAGCGACGGCGGCGTCACGACGCGAGAGGCGTTGCCATCGCGACGATCATCTCGGCGACCACCGCGACCATTTCGTCGCGCTCGACGGCCACGGTCTGCCGGTGGACCGTGTGCCAGGCCCGGTCCAGCAGCCCCATCACCGCGACCCCGATGACGTCTGGTGAATGGGCGCCATTTCCGGCGATTGCTTGCCCCAGCTTCCACGACGCCCGGGTCACCATGCGGTTGCGCGACTTTCGAAAGTCGTCGTCGTCGGGCGCCGACTGCGTCGACGCGAGCACGAACGCGCCGTGGTGGTCCATGTAGTCGAAGTAGTGGCCGACCCAAGCGCGGATGTCGGCCGACCCGAACGGTTGGTCGGCTTCGGCCCACTCGGCGATGACTGCGAGGGCCTCACGGTAGGCGTTCTTGCCGAGGACGTTGAAGATCTCGCGCTTGTCCTTGAAGTAGGTATAGAAGCCGGCCCGCGAGATGCCGCACGCTTCGGTGATCGCGTTGATCGGCGTGCCCGCATAGCCGCGTTCCAGAAAGAGACGACGACTGGCATCCAGGATCGCCGAGCGGGTGCGCTCACCGCGGGTGGCGTCCAGTTGCCGTTCGGCGGGCGAAGCCGAGGTCACCGTCATGCGGCGACTGTATATGACAGTATCGTCAACTGCAATCACCACAGCTCAAGTCTCAATTAGCCCGTACGATTATGCATACTTGACACAACTGTCAAGTTCAGCCAAGCTCTNAAACGAGCCGTATGTCGAGCCGCGAGAGGCAACCCGATGACCCAGTTCAAAGATGCACCGATCTTCGATGCCGATCAGCACATGTACGAGAACCCCGATGCGCTGACGAGGTATCTGCCCAAGGAATTCCAGCCGAAGGTGCAGTTCGTCCAGATCGGCCGGCACACCCGCATTGCGATCCTGAACAAGATCACCGACTACATGCCGAACCCGACGTTCGAACGGGTCGCCGCTCCCGGAGCGCACGAGAAGTTCTACTCAGGCCAGAACCCCGAAGGCCTGTCGATGCGGGAGATGTCCGGACGAGGCATCGACACGCCGCCGGGCGCGCGCAACCCTGAGGACCGCATCGCCGAACTCGACCGTCAAGGTGTCGACTCATGCCTGAACTACCCCACACTGGCCAATCTGGTCGAGCATTCGGCCGCCGAGGATCCCGAACTGACCGTGGCGATCATCCATGCCCTGAACCAATGGATGCTGGAGCACTGGGGCTTCAGCCACGCCAACCGGGTCTACTCGACGCCGGTGCTCACCCTGGGACTCGTCGATGAAGCGCGTCGCGAACTCGACTACATCCTGGACAACGGCGCCAAGGTCGCGTTGATCAAGCCGGCACCGGTGAACGGCTACAAGGGCTGGCGCTCCCCCGCGCTGCCCGAGTTCGACCCGTTTTGGCGCGATGTCGAAGACGCAGGCCTGCCAATCGTGTTGCACGCCAGCCAACCTCCGTTGCAGGAGTACATCGACAAGTGGGAACCGCCGTCGACCAGTAGCGCGTTCGAGATGTCGGCATTCAAGTGGACCGCGCTCGGTCACCGCGAGATCGCCGACATGCTCACCAGCCTGATCTGCCACGGCACGCTGACCCGGTTCCCGAAACTGCGGATCGCCAGCGTGGAGAACGGCAGCGCGTGGATCAAGCCGTTGTTTGATGACCTGCAGTCGACGTACAACAAGATGCCGCAGAACTTCCCCGAGCATCCACACGAGGTCTTTCGCCGCAACGTCTGGGTCAGCCCGTTCTGGGAGGGCTCCGTAGCCGACGTCGTGCAAACCGTCGGATGGGACAAGGTGATGTTCGGCTCGGACTGGCCACACCCCGAAGGCCTGGCCGAGCCCAAGCGGTACTGGCAGTACGCCGAGGGCATGGACACCCGTCGCACGTACGACTTCATGGGCGACAACGCCCGTCGCTTCATGGGGTTGCCGCTCGCCAACCCCGACCCGGAGGCCGTCAAACCTCCGGCGCTGGCCAACGCCTGAGCGGCTCGCCTTCGAGCAGTGCGGCCGATTCCGCAAAAACGTTGGTATGTCGTCCTTCTGGCCTGTGTCGTCGCTAGCGCGAGCCCGTGCCGACCCCGAGTTTGGATCGCACCCAGCTGCCCATTTCTCCGATGGCTTGGTCTACTTCAGGCACCCTGCCTGCTGCGACAATGAAAGAGTGCTGGCCTGCTGGGACCGGTCGTAAAAGGACGTCGTTGCCTGCCGCATCGGCTCGCTGGGCGAGTTCGATGGCTTCGCCGGCGAGCAGCTCGTCGGTGCCGTAGTAAATCGCGGTCGGGGGCAGTCCCGACAGGTCGGCGGCGAGGAGGTTGACGCGAGCGTCGTTCCATTCGACACCGGTGCCGCCGAGCCACAGGTCTCGAAACATCTCCAGCAACGGACGGGTAAGCAGTTTGTCGGCGTCGGCGTTGCCGTCGATGGTGGGACTGGAAATCGTCATATCGACCCAGGGAGAGATAGACAGGATCGCGCCAGGCAACGGGGCACCGCTGTCGCGCAGTCGCAGCGCGAGACTGACGGCGAAGTTGCCGCCGATCGAGTGACCGACGCTGGCGATGTTTTCCGGCCGGTAACCCTGCTCGAGCAACCAGTTGTAGGCGGCGTCGACGTCGTCGATCTGTGCCGGGAATTTCTGCTCGGGAGATCGCCGATAATTCAGCACCAGTGCTGGCACGCCAGCTGCCTTGGCAATGTGCGCAGCGGCTTTGCGATCGGAATGCATCGATCCCACCACGGTGCCACCCATATGGTTATGCAGAAGTACTGCGCTCTCGTCGCTGTCCGCGGGCTTGCACCAAAGCGCCTCGACGCCACCGACATTCGCTTCGGCGTAGCTGACACCGTCCGGCTCCGTGCTGGCCAGATGAATCGACTCGATAATGTCACGAATCATCGGCAAATCAAGATGCGGGTCGGAGGATCTCGTGCGCAGTGTCGCGAGGAAATCTGCGAATTCGATTGCTTCGCTGCTCGCCATGTGGTTCGCCCTTCTGTCGTTTGGTTGTTTTCGCACTTTGGGTTTGAGTTGAAGCTCTCCGACCGACGAGGCCGTTCAGAGCCGACGGTCAGACTTGATGAATTGCGCGGCCCGTTCTCCGATGACCACGCACGGGCCCATGGTGTTGCCGGCGGTGATTCGGGGCATGATCGAGGCGTCGGCGACGCGCAGATTGACGATGCCGTGGACTTTCAGCTGTCCATCGACCACCGACATTTGGTCTCGCCCCATTTTCGCCGTCCCCGATTCGTGCCAGTAGGTGGTGACGGCACCGCGGAGATAGCTTTCAAGTTCTGCACCAGTTAGGTCGCCTGGCATGACCTCGCGCTCGACGAACGGACGAATCTCTGCTGAATTGCCGATCTCCCGAAGAAGTTCGATGCACGCGATCGCTGTTTTGCGGTCATCGGGGTGCGATAGTGCGTTGGCTTCGATTCGAATGGGGTCCGATGGGTCCGGGCCCGATAACCGCAACCGGCCACGGCTGCTCGGGTGGGTAGGCGATCCGAAAAGGCACCAACTGTTTTCTGGTAGACCGAATTTGGCGATATTTTCCGGAGTCGACTTCGGGAAAGGCCCCAGACACGCGAACAGATCTGGCCCCTCGACGCCCGCCGCCCCTGAGTCCCAAAACAGCGTCGACCCCACCTGCGTGCTGCCCGCTACGGTTTCCGGAAACTGCCACACACAGTCGAAGCCGAAGTGATCTTGGAAGTTGCGGCCGACACCCGGCAGATGCTGCCGGACCGCAACGCCGACGCGACGCAGCTCGGCTTCATCGCCGATGCCGGACTGCATCAACACCTTTGGAGTGTGGATCGCGCCGAGGGAGAGCACGACCTCGGCCGTCGCAGTGACCGTGTGCAGGCCGCCATCGTGAATCACTTCGACACCGTTGGCCCGGTCGCCCTCGAAGAGGACCCGCGTCACGAGCGCGTTCGCGACCACCGTGAGGTTGGGTTTGTCCAGATACGGGGCGATGTAGGTGCGGAACACCGAGAGACGCTTACCGTCACGCCAGCGCAGGTCAGTGATGGAGGCGCCGCGGTTCTCCTCCATCATGCGGCCGTTGGGACTCTGGTAGGTCGGAATCCCGACCGCCCTCGCCGCATCGACTGTCGCCACGGCCAACGGGTGCACGTTCGGCGCGGGCTGCACGAAGACCGGTCCCCCGCTGCCGCGGTGATTCGGCTCGCCGACTCCATGCCAATCCTCGATCGACCGATACAGATCAAGCACCGGCCCATATCCCCACGAACGCTCGCCGGACTCAGCAGCGAAGTGCTCCCAGTCGCTTCGATGTCCCCGCGCCCAGATCATCAGGTTGATGCTCGATCCCCCGCCCAGCACTTTGCCCATCGAAAACGGGATCGATCGGCCGTTCACCGACGGGTCGGGCTCGGACGCGAAATTCCAATCACGCTCGCCGCCAAGGTTCATCGGCCACTGGGCCGCCTCGGTGACGGCGGATACCTCATCGGAGCCGCCGGCCTCCAGGAGCAGGACCCTGACGTCGGGATTCTCGGCGACCCGTCGCGCGATCACCGACCCCGACGACCCGGCCCCACACACGATGACGTCGTAGGAGGGCCCTAACACGCCCGCGACGTGCGCAGGCTGGTTCCGAACCACGAAGCCGTTCCTCCTGTCCGCATAGGATCACGATCGTTATATAACGAACGCTATCCTATGATCGGGTGGAGCGTCAAGGGAGAAGCAGTGAGATACCGACCCGACCAGAAAGCGCGAGCGCGCGATGCATTGCTAAGCGCCGGCGCCCGCGAGATGAAGACCCGCGGCTTCAACGGAGTCGGCGTGGACGGGCTTGCGGCCGCCGCGGGCATGACTTCGGGCGCGTTTTATTCGAACTTCACCAACAAAGAAGCCCTGCTCGAGGCCATTATCGACGCTGGGTTGGGTGAACCCTTCGTGACCGATACGACGTCGACCACCCGAGCGCAAGGACGGGCGCGCCTGATCAGCTTTATAGACGACTACCTCAGCGCCCACCACAGCACCGACCCGGCGGAGGGGTGTGTGATGCCCACGTTGAGCGCTGACGTCTCCCGCGCCGAGCCACCAGTCAAAGACGCCTATCAGCGCAAGATGACCGCACTCGTCGATCGCATCGCCGAACTACTCGATGGCGACGAGGCCGATCGGCTACGACGGGCGTGGAGCATTGTCGCCCTCATGGTCGGATCGATCCTGATCTCGCGCGGAATCCCCGAACAAAGCGAATCCCGACTCGCGCCAATTGAATCCGCCTCCAGCACGGTGGCCACGCTAATTGGCTCTGACGCGCAGGACAGGGACGCCGACGGCGGTTAGGCCCGCAGACTTTCCCGGGTTAGTACGTATCGGCAACGAGCGCAGACGAT
>JGI12712J15308_10000056_pt1 | contig 27633 bp, 22 predicted proteins | sample JacPin_JW_Ref_O2_FD_15308 | JGI IMG/M metagenome (IMG submission 15308) | reverse complement strand
ATCCAATACGCTCAGAAAATAACGGGAGGGTGGCGTCAAAATAGCCCTTTATGAACGTGCACACCTCGGGTGCTCCATATTTGGCCACATTCGCCTTCACCGTGTCGAGAGGTCCATACCATGATCCCTTCGCGTAGGAATGATACTCGCCAACATTCATCGCCCAGTGCCTGAGGTCCGACGCGTTCGGCTCCGGCAATCCTTCAAAAGAGTCGAAAACGTACAGCTTGCGACCTACTAATCTCGTGGCAAGCGAGAGATTCGTGGTTGCTCCCCCCATATAGCATCCGCACTCGACTACCGCCCCCTCAATTGAAGGCGGCAATCGCAGCAAGGCCGAGACCATTGCCAACTGCTCAACCAGGCCCGTGGCGGACATAACGCGTATGCGATTGCGGACAACGCGAACCAAGAGGGCGGTTATTGCAAGAAACGACTGTGGTGAGCGATACAGGTTCGAGACAGCCAATGCAAAGGAGACGACCCGACACAGAGTCCTAATCATGTGAGATTGACCCTGACCTGATCGTCAACAGTGGGTTGCCCTCCCGCGAATTCGCCGTACCACTTGTGATACCGGGCGTATTCCGACAACCTAGCCGCGGAATTAACCTGCGATGTGCTCGCTGCTGTGTCCGCTTAAGACGAAAGACTCTCATCTTCTCCCCGCACATCGCTTTGACCGTCTCGATTGCGGCGCATTCAACTCCGCTATGTTTTTTGTAAAGTTTTTGCGAGTGGTGTGACACGTATTCCCAATCTTCCCCGCAAACCATCTCCAAATCCCTGAATCATCCTAGTCGCGCAAGCCAGCCCGTCGGAACTGAACAACAAGACCCCCGCAAGGTGCTTCGTCAGATACCGCGCCATGGAAATCTTAGTCGCCAGATTCGGATAAAGCCGCCAGGCCAAATAAGCCAGATTCCGGCTGTTGTAATACTCACGAAACGGAGGCTGGTCCATCCACGACCGCTTGTAACCCGGAAGGTTGATCTCTCGGGTGTCGCCAACGTGATGCGACATTTCCGCACGACTTATCACCGCGATCCTGTAACCGCGCGACCGGATGCGAAGGCAGTACTCGAGGTCGGAGATGTCCATAAAAAAGTCGGCGCGTGGCACACCGACACCCTGGACCACTTCCCGCAGTAAAAGGGAGCCTGACGCAATCGCCATATCCGCGAACCAGATTGGTTGTCTCATTTGCTCGGCACTGGGCTTGACTAATCCGTCGCGCCACAGAAGGGGTGGATAGAGCGTGGCCGTGTCCCGATGAACTGGCATTGGCACGACCATCCCGATTTCCTTCGCTAGGCCGTCCGATTCCTCTAATCCCGCAAGCAGAGTCGCGAGAGCGCTCGCCTCCGGGACACTGTCCTGGTCAAACGTCCATACCCAGTCATGACCTCTTTCCAGTGCCGCGTAAGAAAGTCCCTCCGCCCACGCACCAGCCGCCCCCAGGTTCTCCTTCATGCTCAAAACCGTCACCTGCGGATACCGGTTCGCCAGTAAAGCGGCGGTGCCGTCCGTAGACGCATTGTCCACCACGATAGTCTCTTGCAACGGGTGAGTCTGTTGCAGAAGGGCATCCATCTGGCGCGGCAATACCTTGACGGCATTGTAGGTAATTGTCACACTTGCTACTGATGGGCTCATCCGACCTGCGAGTTCAGCGCTTCGGCTGTCAATCTTGACCTCAAGACTCTGGCTGGCGCACCGACAACGATAGAGAACGAGGGAATCTCCCCGCGGACAAGTGACCCCGCGGCGATCACACATCCACGACCAACATGGGCGCCATCCAGAAACGTTGTGTTGGAGCCAACCCAACAATCGTCTTCAATCACGATGCCCTTGCGCCGTGTACCTTGGTCCTTGATCGGGGTATCCACGCGTTCATAGTTATGGTTTTCGGCATGAAAGGCTACATGTTGTCCCATGATCACATTTTCGCCGATGGTGACCGGCCCGGCTGCGCCAATACATGAGTACGCGTCCATCGCGGAATTCTTGCCCATTCGGACCCCAGCCCCCACGTTTGACAACATACCAGCCCGAATCACAGAGTAGGGCCCGATCATTACGTTGTCCCCCAACTCGACTCCGTCGCGAGAGAGCCCATCAATCATCACTCCTCGTTCCAGCGTGACGCCCTTGCCAAGGCGGATGAGCGCGGCGTTGCGCAGATTTACTCCATCCGCCATGAAAACGAGCCTGATCCTCCGCTGGAGGATTAGGCACTTACCGGCTCCCCGCACCAGCCAGGCTAAACGGCGCAGCACTGTGCCGGCTAGAAGATTCAATGGTATCGAGCGGTCGAGCAGGTACTCCCGCTTTTTCAGCGAGCTCAGCCCACGCTCCAAAGCGCGATAGAAGAAATCAGCCATTGAATAGGGTCTTAAATCTTACGCCATTAGGGGTCCGCTAACGATACCGCGCTGAGTAACCGCAGCCGCACACCACCGCAGCTTCCATCACTCTCGATTTCACGTCCACTTGAAACGTAGCCGCTTAACCTGCGATACAACAAATCAGGGATTCTCCATTATGGTCTGACGCTGAGGAAGCCTAGTAACTCGCGCCGTGTCGATGCCCGATCTAATCGCTAGTCCTATGGGAAACCAAGCCCAGCATCCGAGGCGGCGGTCGATTAGCGGGAGAGTAAAAATCATGACCACAGACATGCCCACCAGTATTCCAAGGGCCGTATGACCTAACTGCGATTGCACTCGCCACAGTCGGTGCCCCGCACTAGCCAAGAAGCCGACAAAACACAATGCGACCACGATTCCATACGCCGACGCGACATAGGGGTAGGTTGTCTCGAAAAGAGTTACATTTCCTTGTTGTTTGAAACCAGTTGGACTTAGCTTGCTATTGCCAGCACCGAATGGGTGGTCTGCAGCATATGTCAGTCCGCGTGCAATCTGTTCCTGGTGCCCCTCCGCAGAAGGGTCCTGCCCCGTTTTGCTGAATAACAAGAAATCGCTCAGGTCGAGAACCGGAATTGCAGCCGCGAACAGGGCGAGCGCCAGCGTGGCATAAAGAAAGAACCGCTTCGTCTGCCCCATCAGAATCGCCACAAGTGGAATCGCGACCGCTGTCCCCGCCCACGCAGAGCGAGTCACAGAACAAACGAGGCCGGTGCCGATCATCGCCGCCGGAATTGGGTTTCGGCAATAAACCCACCAGACGATCAACGCCACCATGCACAGAGCGCCAAAACCGTTCGGCCCAATCATCCCGGCGGCCTCCCGGAGCCCACTAAATCCCATGGCGTGGAAGGACGAGGCCAGTTGGTCTCCCTCAGTTTCAGAATCTATTGCCAGGTAGAGCAGAGTCCTTGGTCCCTCGCCCCAAACAAATACCTCGATCAGTCCCAGCATCGACAGAGCCCCGGCAATCCACACGGCGCATCGTGCCCAGAGTTGTTCCTGCTGTTGAGTTATGACGGTCATTCTCCCAACCAAATAAGGGACGATGAAATTAAAATCGGTCACCAAGCCAACGAGAGTGCCGTCAAACATCGTTCGCACGCAAGCCAAAAGGAAGCATGCTAATAAGAACCAGTCCGGGGCCGCCGGCTTGAATCCATTGCGCAAGCACAAGATACCGGCGATGAGTAGCAACGGAATCTCTTTTGTGCAAACCGAAACTAGCGTCATGTGAGGAAAACCAACAAATTTACCGAGCGCGATGGCCATAAAATCTATCGGCATGAAAGCAAGAATAGCCGCCAACGCAACAGTAGGATGACGAAAGACTACCCAAAACAGCACCGCTGCCGCGATTGGCACGACCAACAACAGAGAGCGCGAGAGGATAGATAACGAAACAGCCAGCGTGAGAACGAAAACCACGCCGCTGACGCGAAGGGGCAATGCAAGCGGATTTGTGGACCATTGGTTCATGAAAAACGTCGAATATAGACGACCAACGGAAACGTCGTTCGCATCAATAACAATTGATGCATCAAGTCAGATCAACGCTAACTGCGGAAGTGGCACGATAAACTTACCTGTCGTAGACAGATAATCATGCTCCCGCACCTTAAACTCCTCGATGAAATGCCACGGCAGTACCAGGAAGTAATCTGGCTTTGCAGCCCGGGCCTCTGCTTCAGAAATAATCGGAATGCGTGTACCCACCGTCACCTTACCCCATTTGTCCGGGTTGCGTTCTGCTGCGGCATTGATTACTGAATTGTCCAACCCGAAATATTGGAGCATGGTGTTGCCTTTGGTCGAAGCACCATAAACAAAGACCTTCTTGTTTTGCTCGACTTGATCTTTGACAAAACTGGAAACATCTCGTTTGATCGCCTGAACTCGGTCGGCAAACTCCCGATATGGAGTTACGAAGTCCAAGCCCAGCTCCGATTCGCTCTCGCGTAGTTGTGTCACTCGATTCGCAGCTTGCTTTCGATAAGCCTCGTCGCCAAAAGCGTTCTGATCAGCTGCGCGATTGCGAATGACGGCACGAATGCTGCCGCCGTTGACGTCGTTCAATTGCGCATCCACGATCGAGAAATCACAAAGCCCGAGCAGGTATTCCAGAGACTTCAGGGAGTAATACTCCAGGTGTTCGTGGCAGATATTTCCGAAATCATTCTGCTTGAGCATGAGCGGGAGATAACTCATCTGAACGATCCAAACACCGTCAGGGTGCATCACCCGTTGAATATCAGTCACGAACTTCTTCGGATCCTCCAGGTCGTAGAACATCGCGATGGAAGTGACCACCTTGGGGCGACAGCTCTTCAGCTCAGGTTCGGCCATAAAACGGTCGGCGTCAAAGAATCCGACAATGACTTTATCCGCCACCTGTCGCGAAAAGGCCGCCAGATTTTGGGCCGGATCGAAGCCAATCTTGTAGACTCCTGGCACGGCGTACGACCCCAAAAGTGTGCCGTCATTGCAGCCAATGTCCAATACAGCATCCCCCGTCTTGAGCTGGACCAGTTTCGTGACTGCGCCTGAAATGTCCGCTAGGGCATCTCGCATCGTCTGGTTTGTTCCTGAGCGATACCAATATTCTTGATACATCATTTCGCCGGGAACGGTGTGCCGCAATTGCAGTAAGTAGCACTGCCGGCAGAGCACCAGTTCCAATGGCGCTTTCGGGCCGTCCGGCTGCTCAGGCGCCAAGAACGTGGAAACGTACTGGTCTCCTAGCGAAAGGATGGGATCGATTGAGCTCTTGCAGACGCGGCAGCTAGTCCAAGTCTTCATCTAAATTTATATCCTCGAGGATCGGGCCATTGTCTGCTCTAGCGTTCAGCAGACAAGCCGCATGGTGGACGCGCGTCGCGGTGGGTCATTTCGAGTGATCGCAGGTCCGCATCCACCATCATGATTACCAGTTCTTCGAAGCCTACCGTCGGACTCCATCCTAGAATACGATTTGCCTTACCTGGATTTCCGACGAGCAAAGCTATTTCTGGCGAACGGAAATTGTCGTGATCTTGTGCTACATAATCCTCGTATCGTAGACCGACGTGCGAAAAAGCTATCGCGCAGAACTCACGCACGGAGTGCGTCTCCCCGGTAGCCACAATGTAGTCCTCAGGCGCCGACTGCTGCAGGGAGAGCCACATGGCTTGGACATAATCAGCTGCGAAACCCCAGTCGCGCCTGGCATCAAGGTCGCCAAGGCGAAGTTCGTTGGCCAGCCCGAACTTAATCATCGCCGCACCGCGAGATATCTTGCGACTAACGAACTCCATTCCTCGCCGCGGGCTCTCATGGTTGTACAAAATACAGGAACAGGCAAATAGTTCTCGTTGCTCGCGATATACGGCCGTGATCCAATGGCCAAAGGCCTTGGCCACCCCGTATGGATTGCGGGGATGAAATGGCGTCGATTCCGTCTGGGGAGCTTCCGTGGCGTTGCCAAACACCTCGCTGCTCGAGGCTTGTACGAACCGTATTCCGCGGTCCACCCGGTGAATCGCGTCGAGCAGTTGTACTACGGCTAAGGCGTTCACCTCTCCGTTCGACGTGGGCTCCTTCCACAATTCACTGCTGGAGGCACGCGCCGCCAAGTTATAGACTTCGTCAGGGTGAAATCGATGGAGCAGGCTCTCGACTGCAGAGTGTCCGGCAAAGTCGCTTTCGACAATGTCGACAGCTTTGGGAACTCCGCCAATGCGAGCATGTTCACTCGCGCTGTTAGAGCAGTTCCGTACTGTTCCCACAACATGATACCCCTTGTTCAGCAACAACTCGGCGAGGTATGAGCCGTCCTGGCCGTTGATTCCCGTGATTAGTGCTCTACGCATCGTGTATCTAAAGGATTGCCTATTGGTGGCTCGTTCTGCGGGCCCGTACGGCGCTGGCAGGTAGCTGTGATTCAGTGGACATCACAGACACTCGTGATGGTGTGCGGTACCTCAGCGGCAGTCTCCAAAAACAGAACGGGCTATTCGCAAGATCTAATAGAATGAGTAATCGTGACGAAGGGCGACGAAAGATCGAGTAATAAATGAATGCAAGTAGGTTGGCAGCACGGCCTGGAAAAGTGGCGCTCGCTTTGCTCACCACCCTATCCCAGTACGATCCCAAACGCGGTTTGAGCCACTCTGCGTATTCCCTTTTCGTGTAAGCCCCCTTGGCCCTGAAATGCAGAAGCGCTCTGGGACTTCGCCATGGTTCTCGGTGACACACTCGATTTTTGACGGAGTCGGGGAAGTCAGCAAACGACCAAATCAAGCCGGGCCACTTGAACATCCATATCTCGAAATATTTACCGAGCCATGATGCGTTTGCATAGCGAATTGAAACCAATGGTTCGGCGATCGCTAGGGTGTCTCCGGGAAGTGGTCCTTGGAAAATGACACCAACATGTATGAAATAGGAACCAAAATATCGTTCTTTCTCTCGACTGTCCCACAACTGCCGCTTGATAATTACGCATCCTATGAAACTCAAATAGCTCGCGGTATCGATTAACAGATGCCGACCCTCACTCGACTTATAAATCCGATCCTGTGTGAGCGGCAGTTTCTTAGGTTCTAGTAGCGTTGATAAGTCTGCGCTTCGTACTTCGCTGTTGGCTACAATCAATGGATATTTGTGTTTGATGGCATCAAGGACAACCCGTATGGCACCGGGCTTAAGAAGATCGTCATCACAGAAAAGCCAGCAATACTCCCCATGGGCCAAGTCGACCGCCTTCGCGAAGTCCCGGTCGACGCCCATGTTGGTTTCCTGACGAAAGTAGCGCAGCTGCGGGAAGCGCTCCTGGTACCGCCTAACGACTTGCTCGGTATTGTCGGTCGAAGCGCCGTCCAATATCACGATCTCCACCTGGTCCGTTGCTTGGCACACAATACTTTCGAGGGTCGCACCAATGAAGCCGGCTCGGTTACGGGTTGCCATGCAGATCGACAGGGTCACTTTGTTCATGCATCAACCTGTAGTGCGATTGCGCCTTCCCGCTGGCAGCTTCCAGGAGGGTGTTAACATCAAGCTGTACTTCATTTCTTCTCGAACGCCATCACTATCACGCCTTCGCCGGGAAGATCTGCCAGTCTTTCATAGTGCTGGAAGTCTTGAGCCATGGTGTACGGCTCTCTCCACCTAGGGTATTTTCCACCAGACCACTTCTTAACCAAACCGCGACGTAGGGTACCTGGTTCTCTTTCACCATAGATACCATGCCGAGCCGGGGGACCCACGACGCTGTAAAACCGCTCCTGTAGTAACGCGTCATCGTAAACGTACTGGAGAAAAAAGAACCCGTCTTTGTCAGGCTGCTGAAGACAGAACTGATCTACATCGATGTATTGCTCTTCCGCTGCTGCCGCACATGGGACTGACAGGACAAGTCTACCGCCGGGTTTAAGAAGTCCCCACATTTGTTGGACCGCGTTCTTGTCCGCGGGAATGTGTTCTACGACGGAAATGCTGGTGATGAGATCGAATGTGCCAGGGCGAAACGGTGCTTCTTCGATCAGACAGTGCGATAAAGTGCATCGATCCGCCAAGCCACAGACTTGAACCAGAGCGGTCGTTGCGCTGAGGTCCTCCTCGTTGGGATTAATCAGTTCTGCAATAGCTTTTCGTCGTTCGGTCATCAGAGCTAGGGGGAAGAGCCGGGGAGATGAAACGTCCAAATAGCGACCGATGGAGATGTCGGAGAGGAAGTCCCATGCCAATCCGAATTCAAAGTAACGCGTTGACTCAACCGGCGCAAAGAGCATGCGGTAGATCTCGCCGTAGGAGACATCGCCTCTGTTGCCAAGCAAGGAGCGCAGCCCCAATCGAAAAGAATCGATTCCAAATCTTAGTCCAGGGAGCCCATAACGGCGTGCTCCTAGCCAGTACAGTGGGAACAAAGCCGTGCCTACAACGACGCGCGCCATCCTGTCCCAGCGAGCGGGAGTCTCGAGGGCGGGTACGCGTGTGTATGTCCTTTTCACATTCGCAATAATGGGGTTCATCGACAGTCGCTCGAAGCACGGACCGGTTTCCAAGGATCAACAACTCAAACTGCCATCAACAAGCGATCCCTTAGCTGATCGACCGTCCTTTAGGCATAGGAGAGGCTTAGCTTGGAAAGGTGTCGCCGGATCCCGGCCCGGATCAGAGGCGCCGCCGCAACCGCCGCGCCCAAGCTCGCCAGCCACAGGCCCGCCAGGACAGAGAGGGTCGCAAGCCGTGACTCGAACTTCGTAAACACTAGCCGTCCCATCGCCACCGTTGCCATGGTGCTCAGAAGAGGGAGACCGACATCGCTGTAATACCTCCAGGTCTCACGCGGTAATAGACGGCGATGCATGATGGGCACGGTGATGAGCATGTTCAGCACGTTGAGTATCGGCCAAATCAAAGCCGCGCCCACCGGCCCGAAGTGCTTCGTCATCGGAAACATCAGCGGGACGAGAATCGAAATCGAGATTAAGCTGGCCAGAAGCGGCAGTTTTGTCCAACCAAAGGCGAGCTGGAGAATATACGGCAAGTACAATAGCGCATTTATCGCCGAGCCGACCATGAGCACACTGAGAAGGGGGGCGGCGCTTGCCGCCGTGTCGCTATTTCCCGTCCAGAGACGAAGGACCTCGAAGGAGAATAATGAGAGGACCGCCGCGATGGGCAAGATCAAAACAGCCATCAATTGCGAACTAACGTGGTAGAACTGGCTGATCGTATTCTTGTCTCCAGCCGACACCAAGGCCGACATGCGTGGGAATACAACGTTGAACACGCACCCAGCCAGGATAAGAGGCCCGCTGGCCACAGACCAAGCCAAAGCATAGTAGCCGAATATCCGTAGGCTAAATAATTTGCTGACCAGTAGCTTGTCGGCTTGGGTCAAGATGAGACTGAGGGCGGCGATTCCGGTCATGCCCGCAGCAAAGCGTCGCACATTTTGCGCCACTATGAGATCGACGCGGGCGTTCCGATCGGAACTGGGCAACCTCCTCCATAAGAGAATCGCCAAGGCGGTGACCAACAGTGCGCTGATACCAACTTGCCAAATAAGAAAGGCCTGAATGGTGGGCGAGACGCACCACAGAATCAAAACTCCTCCCACGTTGTTTAGGGTGGAGGCACCAACTTTGAGCGCATTCAACAGCACTTGCTGGCGAAGACCCATTAGGCCGCCTTGGTAGAAGCTGACCGGCCACTGGAACACTGCCAGGACACCCATGAGCAGTACAGCTTGCGTGACATTTCTGACCGGCATCGCACTGGCCTTGATCCAATGGAGGGCGAGCCAAGGCGCTGCAGCCAGAATCCCTGCTCCGATGGACAATCCGATGAGCCAGTAGCCAATTTCCAACGTGCGCACCAAGTCGCGTGCCTCTGCGGCCTTGTGTGGTAGCACCGAATAGCGGGCCATCTCCCGGTTCATGGTCGGGCTGAATCCCAAGTCCAACACCTGCAGCGCGGCCTGCAATACCAAATAGAAACCGATCAGTCCATAGGACTCAATACCCATGAGCTTGATGTAGGCGGGAATGCATGCCAGTTGCACCACGCCGGACCAACCCGTTCCGGCAAAACTCGCCACGAGCTCAAGCTTAAGGCCTGACGGTGATCTAAAATCCAAGGGGAATTTCATTAGAGAGTCAGAGAACAGAGAGCGCTAAGCCATCTACTTTGTATATCTGCATCCCTACATCAACAAACCTGACGGCGACACCGGTCAAGCCTATTTATTTCGGGGAGGACGTCTGCCGTTCTACGCGTCCGTCGATCTGGTTAGCGAGCAGCTTCGTATCAGCATCGACCATCAGTTTGACCAGCTCATTGAGTCTCACCCCCGGCCGCCAGCCAAACATGCGCTCAGCTTTGCTCGCATCGCCCTGGAGGATGTCAACCTCGTTGGGACGAAAATATTTCGGATCGATTTCAACGTATTTCTCCCAGTCGAGCCCGACATAGTCAAAAGCCGTCTGGGCAAACTCACGCACGGTGTGAGTCTCACCAGTCGCTACAACAAAATCGTCAGGTTCATCGAGTTGCAGCATGCGCCACATCGCATCCACGTATTCCGGTGCATAGCCCCAGTCACGCTTAGCATCAAGATTTCCCAAATAGAGCCGATGCTGCAAGCCAGCGCGAATCTTCGCAACTGCTCGGGTGATCTTACGGCTGACAAAAGTCTCTCCTCGCCGCGGGGATTCATGATTGAAGAGAACTCCGTTACATGCGAAGAGACCATAACCCTCTCGGTAATTGATAGTCGTCCAGTACGCATAGAGCTTGGAACAACCGTAGGGGCTACAAGGCCGAAACGGTGTGGTTTCCCGCTGCGGGGTCTCGGATGCTCTCCCGAACATTTCGCTGCTTGAGGCCTGATAGAACTTAGTCTTGATCCCTGATTCTCGTATGGCTTCCAACAAACGGACCGTGCCGAGCGCTGTAATATCGCCCGTATACTCAGGAATCTCGAAGCTCACCAGCACATGGCTCTGAGCACCCAAGTGATAAATCTCATCAGGCTGAAGCCGATAAAGAAGCCTGACCAGACTTGTCGAGTCGGAGAGGTCGGCAAAATGCAAGAACAGCCGCGCTTCGCGCTCATGCCAGTCCGGAAGGACGTCGTCGATGCGAGAAGTATTGAAACTGCTTGACCGGCGCTTAATGCCATGCACGACATAACCCTTATTCAGCAGAAGTTCAGCCAAGTAAGAGCCGTCTTGACCTGTGATGCCGGTAATCAGCGCTGTTTTCTTCATGGGTAGATTCATTCCTTGCGGGCCACGCTTGGAAACCGCATCACCGGAGCTGGTCGCTCAGAGCCAAGTGAAGAAAGTGCAGCCGCCAACAACGGCGTATCCGACTGCACCCAGGAACTCAGGCGAACCGAACGTCAGCGCGTTCGATTGGGCAAGGAAACACTGGCCCTATTCCGAGTCTTCTGGTTTCACGCGATTGCGCCGCCCCCCCCAAAAGTTCCTGCCTTTCAAATGACGTTCTAAGCCGTCTCGGGAGAGCAGGGGCAACCTCGCCGAGACAGTCGATAAAACTTCCCGGGCAAGTACCTTTCGCGTATCCCTCGAGTCGATTTCACCCCAGATGGTGTTCCCAAACACCCATGTGATGGTGCCGGAAAATACCAACGCCGTGCCGAGAAGAATGATTAGCAATCGATGGGGAGAGGATTTCTTATCCGGGATGTTGGCAACGTCAAGCACCTTCACTGTAGGAATTTCTTTTGCCTCTTCGACTTTTGCCAGTTCGTACTCCTTCGTGAGGGTCTCGAGGACAGTTTCCTGAATTCTTGTCTGCCGGTACAGGTCCGCGTATTCGACGCCCAGCAGCGGCAGTTTCCGTATGGAGGGATACATTGAGTCGCCTGGTTGGTCAGAGATAGTCGCAGCACTTTCACCTTTCCCACCCAGCTTCTCAAGTTGATGCTGGAGTTCATCAATTCGCGCTTTCACGGAACGTACGCGCACGTTGTTGTCGGTGTAGATCTGTTTGAGCCCCTCATATTCGGACTGAGCGGCAATCAACTGGCCTTGCAGCGTCGCTGCGGCTTCGACCATGGCTTTTCCTTGCTCTTTGATGTCGATCGCTGTGTTCTTGCTTGCGAACTGGCTGAATTCCTTCTCCGATTCTTCCAGATCATGACTGACACCCTGCAGTCGGCCCTCGAGAAAAATGCGTTCCCGCCGAGCAGATGACGTGCTTAATTGGGCCACCAGGCGATTCAATTCCTCGACATAGGCAGCAGTCATTTGGGCGGCTCTTTGCGGGCTCTTGTCGGTCACCGTGATGCTTATGATCTGGCTTTTTCTATCCACACCGACAGCGGTGCGTGAGGCCAAGCTCTTGCGTGCATCTTCCATCCGCCGGGCCGAGTAGAGTTTTTGCAAGTCGAACTGTTGAATCAGGTGATCCTGTACCGTGCGGCTCCCGAGAATTCCAACAAATGTGTCGCTGGTACTCTTCAGTCCGAGTAGGTCGCTGGCCACGCCCCCAAGGCTGGCACCGCCTCCAGTACCACCTGACATGGAGGTCAATAGCCCTACAAGGCCCGAGGATTGGTTGTCTGGGGGCATAAGCTGTGAAGTGGATTCATATTGTGCAGGAATGAGGAAAGCGACCAGCGTGCTGACGACGATTCCGCACACCGCTGCGCGAGCTAGCAATCTGCGATCGCCCCACAGCAACCAGAGCCATTCCATGCCTTCGCGCGCTCGAGTTGGTGCCTGCACCTCGTCTAGGCGAGTGGCCGTGGCCCGTCCAATTTCCGGTGGGGCTTCAATCAAGCGGGTCTTGGATTCTTTTGTTTGCAAAGGTCTTCCCGGACATTTGGCCGATTCTATCGGCTATCGCCATTCCTCTAGAAACCAGCAGGCGTGCAGACTGCGTGTTTCTTTCTGAACACCGACTCCGACTTCCAGTTCGTGGTCAAATTCCGCGCATTGCGAAAATGCACGTATGCAGGAGAATCGCAACGTCCATGAAGAAATTGCGATGCTTAATATAATACAGATCGTACTCGATATTTTCGTGGATGAGGTAGTTGCGATCGCCGCTGAGCTGCCACAGCCCGGTGATCCCTGGTTGTACCTGCAGACGCTGAGAATGGCGTTCGGTGTAGGTGTCAACAATGAAAGGCATCTCGGGGCGAGGTCCGACCAGCGACATTTTGCCTAGGACGACATTCAGTAATTGCGGAAGCTCATCCAGACTGGTGCGCCGGAGAAAGCGGCCCAGGCGCGTGATCCGGAGATCGTCTGATTCTTTCGGAGAGTAGGCGTAAGCCGGAGCGTCCGTGTACATGGTTCGGAACTTGAACATCTGGAACCGTTGCGCGTTCAGGCCAACACGCTCCTGCCGAAACAGAGATGGGCCCTTGGAATCGAGTTTGATCAAAATGGCGAGCAGTAGAAAGAGAGGCGAACCGATGGTCAGGAGAAAGGCGGCCCCGATAAAGTCGAAAATCCGCTTGGCAAACTCATAGCCAAAGCGCCTGACGTTCGGACTGAAGGAGGCCAGCAGAACGCCGTCAATATCTTGAAAGTCAACCGAAGAGTCTGAATGAAGCAGTGTCGTGGGCACGAAGGATACTCGAGCATTTGCCGCCAGCACTTCCTCGATTGCGCGTTGGAACTTCTCGTGCTGCAGGGATGGGATGGCGATCACGACCAGGTCGGCGGCGCATTCCGCCACCAAGCGTCTACTCAATGGACCGTGTACCACCGACGCTGAACGTCGATTCTCATAGCCAAATTCAAAAATGGCACTGCCGACTTTCGCCGGGCTGTCGTCCACAAACGCCACAGGCTCCAATCCGAGTTTTGGAGAACGCCGCAGAACCGAGTAAACACGGCGCCCAGTGGATCCAGAGCCGTAGATCAGAACGCGCTCGATGCCATAACCCTTCGCGTGCAATTGCTGCACCAGGACGTAAACGAGATGCTTCTGAACAAACAGGAACAGCGGCACAAAGCCCAACGCGATTACCACCAGCCATCGTGAAAACAGGAAGCTGGTGAAAAAGCTGACGCCAAGAATGAAGCCGAGAGCCTGCACGGACACACGCAGCACGTATTCCGTTTCGCGCACTCGCAACAAACTGGTTCCACGAGAGTAGGCGCCCGCGCGGTCCAGCATCAGAACGATTACCGCCGCAAAGGTAGCAGAGACGCCGAGAGCGACAGAACGCGGATAATGAGCTTGCTTACCTAATCCGAGGAGATAGTACACGGCATACCCTGACATGACAGCACCAATCACCGTCACAAAATCGGCTAGCGCTTCCAGTTTTGTCAGGTGGCTTCGGAATCGCGCGGCCGGAGTATCCCGAGCAGCCGGTTTGACCAGGGCAAGATCCGAAGCGGGACTGGTTTTCGTTTTCGACGATTTTTCTAGACCGATTGAAGAAGCCATGTTTGATTTACTCGTGACCCAGCTTGCTGATAGCGACGGTGCGCTGCATGGTCAATCCTGGACTCGCATAAAGCTTCCGAAGACTCAGACCCCTCGTACCTCTATGAAATTTGTTGTGCGCTACTTCTGCAAATGAAAATTCGGGTAGAGCGTCAGTTGGATCGATCCCGTCACGTTCGACTGCGGCGTGGGAGCCAGGGCAGGGAAGCTCCACTGTTCGTACTGCAGCAATCCGGAGACAGAAACATGGTGCCCAATCATGAGCTCGCTTTTCGCTGAATAGTCAGCCAGGCGCCCACCTTCAATGAAGTTCGGCGACACCGTTTGCAGTCGGTAGCCTAATTGCAACTTATTCCGCGGAGAGAACCAATAAGTCAGCCAGCCCTGGCCACCTCGCCCAGCCCGTCCGATCCAGCTCCCCAACAGGTTCCCGTTATTGATGTAGCCAGAGCGATAGCGATCGGCGTTGAAATAAACGAATCCTGGGGGAAACTCTCGAGCTCGCGATATGTTGAATCCTTCCGCACGCAACTCCAGCTTGGGTACTTTCGGTATTCGAGGCAAATAGATGCCTGGGTTCACCGCCGCGCGGGTCGAACCGATCGGCGAGATTTCGTCCCAGACCATAGAGTCCAAATAGAACGTTAGCCAGTCCCTCAAACCCGGTATCCGACAAGAAAAGTCGGCGGACGAGACCCGTTTGCCAGGATTGTTCACCAGGGTCTGTGTGTGAACATAGTAAGTGCGGAAAAAATTGCCGAACGTAACCGGTAGTCCCGGCCCACCGAACATTGCCGTGACTCCCATGCCAAATTCAAAATTGCGCGTCGGTTGAAAGCTGATCTTTTCCCCATGCATGAACGGCTGCGGTGAAATATTTGGTCCAACCACACCGGGATATCCGGGAAATGACTGGCACGAGGACGCGGTACATTCTTCCCAATGCTGCCCGGAGAGCTGCCCCACAAAGAATTCCGTACGAAAGGGCCCGAGTATTCGTGAGAGTCCAGGAATTCTGTGCGGCGCAACATCGTCAATCTTCAACATCGGGAACGGCGCGGCGTTGTTGCTCAGCAATAATGCGCCGGATTCTCCCGGGCCCATCCAGACGCTCTGGACTCCAAAAGAGACCTCGACGTTGTTTATGTTCACTGACGCCATGCTATCGAGCAACTCGACTTGGCTCACCTCGCCCGAGCCGTTGGCCAGAGGCGGAGTGAAATCAGCCGCCGCAGTTGCCGCCAGCGTCTGCGTCGATTCCGAGGGCATCCGCGGCGAGTGTTGATACTCTCCGCGAAAATAAATTGACACGGGTCCGGCCTCGGCATCGGCAGACAATCCAGTAATGTTGTTGAATCCAGTCCAATAGGGGCGGCCGTAATCATTGATGATAGTCTGCCCAAAGTGAAACCCGTCCCGCACCGGCGTGCCTGAGATTCCCATCATCCTGGTATAGACGGTCCGCACACCCCCACCGACGTTCGCAGCCCCGTCTAACCTGGCAATCTCTGTTTTGAATTCGCCGGTCAAAGCTGCATAGGTGCGACCCGCCTCACCATCTTCGATTCCACCATCGGAAGCGTTGTCTTCTGCATCATCAAGTAGACGCGCGCATGCCATTCGAGTCCACGGCCGCATTCCTAAAACGTCGGATTGGATGTAACCCAAAGCTATAAGGCGTTCCAGCGCCGGATAGATCCAACTATCCAAGGGGACATAGGGAGAGGCCATATAGTTTGGATCGCGTCCATTCTCCCCGACCTTCTCCTCGAAAACACTGCCCCACCCGGAGCCTCCCAGTTCCGGGTCATGGTGAGCTCGATAAACCTGTCTCCCGAAATACCACCCTAAAGCACTGCCGATGATGGCATCGGAAGGGAAGTGTTGTCGCGCTGTTACTCGAGTCACGGTCACCGCCGAAGCTAAACTGTAAGCGGCAAATTGGCTGAACCAGCCCGGGTACTCGTGCGCCCAGACGCTGGCGATGGACCAGGCAATCGCAGAGTGCTCGGAAGGAAACGAAGTTCCCCCACCGAAAAAGTCGCCGTGTTCGTTTCCCTGGTAGGGCCGTTGCCTCTGCGTAATTTCCTTAAACGCATACGCCACAGCCGTGCTGTTGATGGCGGCTTCGCCAGCCAGCAATCCCGCTTCCGATAGGTGGTCGTCATGCTTCATCTGACCAAGGAGAAATGTCGCGCCGCCGAGACCGATGAAAGAATATGCGCCATAGTCGGAAAACGTTTTGCTCGTCGCCACGTGATTGACTGGAACCTGCTTCGACCACCAGCTATCGGTTGCAACGAACGCCGCCGTGACGGCCACACCCGGCAGGATCCACTTGAGATCCTTGGTTTGGATGTGCGCCGGGCTCGTCCAAAATTGCTTTTGATCTCCAACCAGATGCTTCAGAAATGGCGACAGCAATCGGTTCTCAGGATCCGCGCCGGGCTCCAGCCGATTCTTGGACTCGGGCTTCGGGGGCGGGCTCTGATCTGATTGCGGTTCTGCCATCGGAGCCCCTTGCTCTCCGGCAACAGACTCCCGCGCCGAGGGACTCGAGATCGTCTGGCTCGCACCGTGCCGCACGAAGAACAATAGAGGCAACAGCAACCACCATTTCCCAGCACCTCTCATCAGAGTTCAAACCAAATCAGAAGTGAAGCCTCATAAGCAATCTTCCCAGTCGTACTCGGTGAATCAACTTTCGGCCAACAATCAGTGAGTCGCGTAATAAGCCGTAATGGCGATCGCCGTACCAACCGAGGAGGCGATCTGAGCGATCGAGAGAGTGGATTTGAACTTTGTGCTGAACGAGTAAATCCTTTCGGGGACGACCACCATATCGCCTGGACGCAGCTCCGCGCTTGCTACCCCACCGCCAAACATGTTGCCTGATCCACCGAAGATGGAGCCATCCGCCCGAATCACATAGGTGCCTTTTCGCTCTGCCATCTCGGTTGGACCACCTGCCTGCTTTAAATACCAACTGGTATCTTTACCCGGCTTGTATGTGATTCCGGTAGGGTTGTAAACCGAACCATCCACTACAATCATGCCCGGTCGCTTGGGAATGTAAATCGTGTCTCCGGCTCTCACCTGCACATCCGCCGACGTGTTGGCCCAGCGCTTGACATCCGATGAGATATGGATTACTAAGCGGCCAGCCGGCGGTGTGCTCTCAAGATTATCGATCGTCTTCTTGTATTGAAGAACCGTGGCCTTGGCCTGGGCTAGATCATCCTGATCCATGTCGGGGACCATCTTTATATCTTTGGCTTCGGCTTTAATACGCTCAATCAACTCAGCACGGTTTTTCTCCTCAATCTCCCTTAACTCAACCCGTTCAAAAATTGCTCCATAAGGATACGCACCGGGAAGAAGCCCTCCCGCGCGAGCGATGATGGAACTCAGGTGTTCACCCGGCTGAATGCCGTAGCCACCGGGATGCACGACCTCGCCTTTGACTTGGATCGTGGCAGCCAAATCCTGCCAATTTGATATCTGACCAACGGTAAGCACGTCGCCGTCTCTTAACCGGACGTCCGAGTCCGGTTCCCCGAGCATAGCTTTTGCGATCGGCACGGTAACGTGATCACCCACAACTTTGGTGCCTTGCTCCACTTCGTAGCGCGTCAGATCGGCTTGCTCCGTGAATGCGCCACGTTTAAACCCGCCCGCAAGCTGAACTAACTGCGCTGCCGTCATATCTTCGCCCAGAGGATATTTTCCCGGACGAGCAACTTCTCCTTCGACCGAGACCATCGGAGGGTCGAGCTTATTGAGGTCCCGATGAACAAAAATGCGATCCTTGGGCTCGAGGACGACATCGGCTTTCTCGTCGCCCGCCAACGCCTTGGCCAGGTTCACGCTGATTACTTGAAGCTTGCCATCGTTCGTCTTGCGGTAGATCTGCGCATCGTCGAGGAGAGCATCGCGAGTGGTTCCGCCGGCCAAATAGATAGCATCTCGCAGATGCGGCGTCCCGTTCGTCAAATGATCACCAGGATCGCGCACTTCTCCGCTAATCGTAATAATCGGCGGATCCTCGAAATCGTACTTACTGAAGACGCGAATCGTGTCAAACGGCTTGAGCACCACATCCTGATCGTTGCCGGCAAGCGCGTCTCCAAGGTTGAAGGCGAGCACCACCGGAGTGTAGTCGGGTTCAGCCAAGCGGATAATCTCCGCGTGCGTGGTGGAGGGTTCCGGCAACAGGTCCTTGTAGGACTTAATGAGATCTGTCACTTTCATGCCGTCGGTGTAGGCGAACTTGCCCGGCCGCGAGACGTAACCATCCAGGTAAACCGTTTTGTTCGCGTAGGGAAGAATGGGAGTGATCTTGACCTTGTCTCCGTCCTGCACCTTGAAGTCTTCAAGCGCTTCGGTAACCTGCGCTTGATTATTCGTCTCCGGAATATCGAGTCGCAGCATGGTACGGCTCTCATGGCTTTCCACTCGTTCCACGTCAACGTGGCGCAAAGTGCCGGAGGGCAGCACACCGCCGGCTAGCTGTAGCACCTCCGCCAGGTTCGTCTCACCATTCAGCTCGTACATCGCCGGTCGCCGCACCATGCCTTCGACAGTCACCAAGCCGCTCAAAGGCGGTACTTGGATCGTGTCCCCGGCCTCGAGTCTCTGCATCGTGCCATTGATGCCATGCAGCAGAAGGTCGTAGACATCAACCTTCTCGAGAAGTTGCTTACCCCGATAGTGCTCGAGCAGTCGCAACGATCCGCCCGACGTCGGTCCGCCCGCGAGGTAGAGCGCATTCAGCGGCGTCGATAACGAGCTCACGTCATATCCGCCGGGCCGCTCCACGTCTCCCACCACGTAGACGCGAACGGTGCGTATGCGGGAAAGCGAGACATCCGCCTCCGCATCGCGGAACTGACTGCGCAGTATGCCGCGAACCAGATGTTGCACGTCTCCCAAATTCCGTCCTGCCACCTCGACCGCTCCCACTTCGGGCAAAGCGACACGTCCTTCTCGATCTACCACCCGCTGCAACCGCTGCGAAACGCCTCCTGAAAGATTAATGGTCAGCCCATCTCCAGGACCGATCACGTAATCGGGCCCCGCTGGCAAGTCCATCGGCAGTGCATCGAGGTTCCCCGTACCGTTTCGAAAGACATCCTCGCCGAAACGCCCTAATTTTAGAGACTGCCTGGGATATTGCGCGTAAAGGTCGTAGAGCGAAGGAACATCAGCATACGGGTTGGGGCGATGACGGAGCCTCGGCTGCTGAGGTAGTTTCGGCAAAGTATAGGACGGGAACTCAGGGCCCCTTTGATTTTCAAAACGCGCTTGCTGCGAACCGAGCTCGCTTGCCCCGCCCTGACTTCCCAGGAGACCCAGAAGCCCCCCACCCGAAGAACCCAATGAAGGCGGCAGGGTCATTCCGGAAATGCTTGCTCCTTCTCCAATGCCGCCTCTCTTTGCTCCTGCCGACGGGAGGCTCATCTGGCTGGCGTTGAGAAGACTCGGAATCTGGTCGGGCGAAATACCCGCCATCTGACTCTCATCGCTATCCGTGCCAAAGTAGTCTTCCGGTCGCATCCCCGCTAATTCAAGCTGACGGCGAAAATCAAGGGAAGGAGGCGTTGACTGGAAGGGTGGATTTTGCGGTGAATTTAGCGGCAGTTGATACCGCGGTTGCGCAGGAGCTGGAGTCGGGGAGGCCCCGTTCGCCGGCTGTTCGGACAGGGTTCGCACTACACCACCAGGAAGATACTTGGTAAGGTAGCAATCCAAATCACTGTCGTGTTTTGCCCAATAGAGCTGTTCTTGTGTATGCATTCCCGTCGTGTCCACTGGCTCCGGTAGTTTCGGCTCCTTTCCGGCAAGTGGATCACGGCACGGCATGTTCCTGGCCAATTCCTCGCGCGTCGGCTTGGCCCTGATGTACGAGCGGCTTTCAATCTCCTGGGTCGCGATCACCCGGACGTTTTGATCCTCCCTGATCAGGCGGTAGAGGGCATCATCCGTGAGATCGTTCGGATCAAGAATCCTGCCCTGTTCAAATGCCTTGCGCACGATGGCTTTCTTCACCTGCAACAGCAGCCCCGCTTCACTTTCCAGAATCTGCGTAATCTTGTCTGCCGAGAGCGAAACCATCTGCTCGGCTTCCTGCTCCGCCCGGGAATCGGCCTGATCAATTGCAGTACTACTGTGGGGGACGTACGCCGGTGATTGCTGACTCCAGACGGTCATCGACCATCCCAATCCGGTGCAAAGCAGGAACAGTGCGCGATAACGAAATATGCGGGATTTTCTACTCATAGCACCTCTATACGGCAGAAGCGGCTGGGACCTTAAGCTTGGAACGAACTGACAGAGAAGCGCTCGGGCGAAAGCCAGGAACGGCCAACCACCATTCAACAAGGCTCGACATCCGCCTCATCGACTTCCACGGCCACCGATCGCATAATCAGTTCCAGAGAAAGGACGACTCGAAATTTATCTTTTCTGCGGACCAGGATGCCCTGCGAACCGGCCAGAGGACCGTGTTTCACTCTCACACGACGCCCCACCGTCAGATAAGGATGTGGCTCCGCGCGGACCCCGCTTCTCAACCCATTCATCAGGGCTTCCATCTCGCCCTGCGGCAGCGGCAACGGACGGCCGTTAAAGCTCACAAATCGCACCACGCTCGCCAATTGCAGAACCTGCAACCGGTCCTGGAGGGCAATGCGCACGAAGACATAACCAGGGAATAACGCCAGTTCCAGTTCTTTCCGACGGTCTTTCCAACGCCGTACCGACCGGTAGAGAGGCAGGAAGCACGAGATGCGGTGCTGCTCAATCTGCTGAACTACGCGCTTTTCGTGACGTGGACAGGTATACAGGGCGTACCAGCTACTTTGATCAGGTCGGTTCCCAAACTCTGTCCACGGGACCGTTTGCGCTGTTGTTACTTGAGCTTCCATCACAGTGCCAGATATAGCTTCGCCCCCTCACTTACAGGGAGCGAGTGAGTTAAGTCTTTTGTTATCAGTGTCAAACAGCAAAAACAACCGCCAACGTTCAAAAAGCGCCGGATATTCTTGCCCAATCGTTCAGCCGACGCCTGAGTGCCTACAGAACGTCCTGTGTGCCTGGCGCTTGCGATCTCATCCTGAAGTGGCTGAAATCCATGGCGCCAGTCTCAATTCTGCGCGGCGCCCACCAGCAACGGGCGCTCGCGAACCGCATTCAAGATGCCTGCTTCGGAACTCTCGACCGGCTTGGTTCGAATGTCGATGGAAGCCCAGTAATAGGTCCCACGGTTTTGCTCCGGCGCAAGCGCCAGAATTTTCATTTGGGGATACCTTCCCAGCAGAAAACCACACTGCCCCACGCGCTTCTCCGGTTCATCCATCGCCAGAATAAGCACGTCGGGCTGTACTTGTTCCACTGCCTCGACGAGTTGGTCCTCGTCCGCCACCTCGCCAACAATTTCGATGTCAGGTTGGTCGGAAATGGTAGCCATGACGAGTTCCCGCATCAGGCGGGGCCGATTTGCAACCAGCACGCGGACTCGTTTCACATAAGTTCTCCGAGGCTAACGCCAAGACAAGAATATCGTCCGAATGGCTGCGATCCGCAAGGTTCAAAAGTGATCTACTCCGTTCAGCACCCCAGTACCAATGAGTACCGGTACCTACGGGGTACCAACGGGGCCCGGTACAGCTATGAATTCCTCGCCCCTCCCAGGAATCATGCTCTGGGTGAAGACATCGGGCTTGTTGCCAGAAACAGCACCTAAAGTTGTCTCTAAATTGACAATGATTCTGCAAAACCTCGCCGGCGTTGTTTACTGCTGCCAGTGGCTGTCTGACTACTCGCCAAACCGTAAGTACCTTCAAGAAAATGACAGATATTTGACAATCACGCGACAAATGCTCTTCGCCAGAGCTCTAGCTTGGTATTGCAGCCCCAATGCGATTGGGCATCACGAAATCGTGGTAGGATTGTCGCTTTACAACGTTTGTTCGCCGCCGATTTTTGATTGTTTTGGCCACTTCGTCGAGTCGTTGCGCAACTTTTCTTTCAGCACCGGGGTTTGACAATAAAAACCATCGGTAAGGTGTCGATGAGCTGATACAAATGCTGGAGATCTAAAGAATTACGGATGCGTTTTCCAGGCCGGCAGCTAGAATGAACTTAGAGAGGTACATCCGAGACTAGAAGAAAAATTTGGGCCCGTCGGCTCGACGGCGGGCGATTGGGCTGGGGAGTGACAGGGGGCACTTACCCACGTCCGCGACTTTCATGCGCCATCACGCTGTTCAACGGAGTATTCGATGGAGCCGAAACCCATTGCTACAGTTTTCCTACTGGCTGAAAATCGGTTGCTGCGCGAAGCGCTGATACGGATCTTAGCCAAGAAAAGTGATATCCGCGTGGTTGGGGCTGCTCCCTATTCTCCAGCCGCGCAGGAAAGAATAATCGCCGCCGTCCCCAGCATTGTTCTCCTGGATTCGATCGACCTGGTTTTTTCCGAGGCGAGACTCGTTTCCGCTCTCCACTCTGCGATTCCGGGGGTGCGGGTCGTGATGGTGGACATGGAGCTGGATCAGGGCACATTTTTGAGGGCGGTGCGCGCGGGCGTGGTCGGATACGTCTTAAAAGATGCTTCGGCCGTCGAGCTGGGGGCCACGATCAGCGCGGTTGCCGAAGGAACGGCAGTGTGTCCCCCGGTTCTGTCCATGGCTCTGTTCCGTTATGTGGCGCAGCATCGCAAATCCCCGGGAGACGCATGCCGAATGTTGAGCCGGCGAGAGCACGAACTGATGGCACTGCTGCGGCAACGGCTCACCAACAAGGAGATCGCGGCGCGGTTGAACCTGTCAGAACAGACAGTGAAAAACCACGTTCATCGCATGCTGCGAAAGGTCGGAGCGCCTGACCGTTTTGCGGTCGTCGAGCGCTACGAGTTGGAACGCCTGGATCAAGGTGTGGCCTAGAGAATTCGCACGGCGAGCCCTTGACCCAAACCCGCTCGGAATCTTCACCCAACTTTCCGCTTTACGGACAGAAGCCAAAGGGCACCCTTCGCCGGGTGCCCTAAGTGATTGAAAAGATGGTGCGCCCTGAGAGATTCGAACTCCCGACCTTCTGGTTCGTAGCCCTTTTTGCGCTACACGCCACACAAAACCAGTCTGTAAGTATATGAAAATATTGGAAGGGAAGCGGCGAAACTGTCGCTGGTTTTGGTCTGGATTGGGTCAAGTACCCGCATAGTGCGAGCATAGCTAATCCTTGATCGTGACCTTGGGAATATTCTTGGCGGGAGCACCGCAGACGGGACACTTCGCATTGAACGCTCTCACAAATGCTCCCTGTTCAACGATAAGGGCTGCCATTGAATCAGTTCTTGAAGGGAGTACAGCCCAGCTCACTTCGTTGGGGTGACCAGTTCTGCATTCAAACGTAGCCGTGATAATCACTATTTTTTCTCTCCTCTCCCCATGTGCAGCGCCGTCTAAGCCCCCAGCTTGGCCAGGGCTAGTACGTAAGCTATGGGCCGATAAGTTCCAACACCGGGTCTCACAGCAACCCCAAGCCTCATCAGATATGGACATCGGTCGCAGCGGTAATGCCTTTCTCACGACGTGCGAATCGTCACTGGAGTCTGAAGCATGGATACATGGATTGTGCCGGGGCTATGTACTGGGACTTTCTGACGGTATGCAAATGATGACTCCGGCTCTAATGTGCCGTTCATACTGGACGAAGCCAAGCGGAAGCGTGCCGCGGAATAAAGCCTAACGCCGAACCCTTGGGCCGTCCCGATCGTGGGCAACGGCCCTTTCTGTTTGCCCGGATCACTTGCCCAGCAAAAGCGGGTCGGTTGGATCCTTGCGTTGTGGTTCACACCCAAAGTGTTTTTCCTGGGGATCAGCCGCTCGTGATAGGGATGTGGAATACTGTGGCCGTGACTACAAATTTCCGCAGATTCTTTGCGTTTCTTTCTGCGTGTGGTATTGCCGTGAATACCGTCGCTTACGTCGAGAGCTTTTCTCTATCGCCAGCCGACGCCATGTTCCGATGGTGGATAGTGCTTGTTCCTGGATGGATCGCGCTCCTTGCCCCGATTTACGTTCTTGAGTATCCCGCTTCGAGAGGACCGAGCTTCGCATTGTATGGCTTTGCGCGGGGCATGCCGGTTTGGGTTGCTCCGTGCGTGTGGCTGCTTTCACTGATCGCTGCCGCACACCTTGCTTGGCTTGCGGTGCACGCTGGCTGGGGAGTCCCCGAAATCCGAGATGGGCAATATGTACTTACGAGCAATGGGCGAACCCTAGAGGTACTCACACAAACAGAGTACGTCAAACTCAGGGCAGCCGGAGCAAGAATGGGTGCGACCGCGATGATCGATGCCTATTTCATACCCATGACGTATTGGTGGTTTCGACGAAACCAAGCGTGTGCCTCACCTTGTTCGCCGATAAAATGAAATCAAAAAGACGTGCAACCAAGCGAATGTAAAAAAACCAATCCGCTAAACTCTCTGGCCGTCCCGATTCGTGGACGGCCTTTCTTTTTGCCCGTGAATGAGGGGGTTTTGATCGGTTCAAGTTTTAGAAAAGCTGTATAGCTTTCAGGAGTGTAACTCGGCGTTGTCAGTGTTATGTTTCGGTTTTATTGCAATGGAGTCAGCATAAAAGGTGGGTTGAACGTACTTAGCTCAGAGAGAATGACTATTGACACGCTCCTAATAAGAATTTATTATGACCCTTGGAGGATCACAAAACCGGACGCCCACTAGGAAACGGGTAACGCCGTCGCGTCGGACAAACCGCGTGCTCTACCGGGGCCGTGGGTCGCAGTCTGGGGAATGGCGGCCACGCCGACGCCCTTGTGTGGCAAGCCATGATGGTAAGCCAACCGTGCCAGCAGTGTTAGGGCGCGCAGGCTAAGAGTGTGGCTGCGGATCGTCCGGCATCCTTCAACAATCCCGACGCCTGCACATATATTTTGCCCGCAGAGCGACAGTCGCTCCCTATCCCGTCGTACCCACTCTGAAACTCAAGCGCGGGAAAACTAACATAGCCCGCATAGTCCGGGGAAAATCCAAGGGAGCCTGAACATCGGCTCCCTTTTAACTTGTTTGTTTTCAGTAGGAAGATGGTGCGCCCTGAGAGATTCGAACTCCCGACCTTCTGGTTCGTAGCCAGACGCTCTATCCAACTGAGCTAAGGGCGCGGATCTTACGCGGAGGGAAAAACTCCATCCCGATTATAGCGGAAGTTTCTCATCGCTGAAAATAGCGTTCTCCCAATTCGGCGCACGTGGTTACAGAGCCAATGCATCTTCTCTGGTTGCGTGGGGCCGAAGTAATTCTTTCTCGCTGTGGGCAATTCCTACAGAGTCAAAAGTCTCCACGACCTGTGTTTTGAATGGTTTGTGGACGGCATGCCAGATGCTTATACATTGCCCAGACGAAGTGGCGCGCAACGGGGCGCTCCGGAGAATAACTTCGGCCAGAGGTTTTCTTGGGCGCCCCGATTGCATTCCCGCACAGCCCTCCCCGGCTTTGCCAAAGTATCAATTTGCAGCCTTCCCCAGCAGCCTTCCCCCATTTGTTAAGCCAGGGCCAGCGGTTCGCCCACATCAATGCCAGCTTGGCGCAACAGGCGCGCGACGGCCTCCCTCTTCAGCCGCGAGGCATCGAACTTCACCTTCACCGTGCGATCCTTCTCATTGAATAAAACCTGCAACACTCCGTAGACCTCGCGCATCCCGTCGATGGCCCGCAATTCACTTTCGCCGGGGTTTGTGCCGTAGGGGAAGACAACGTCCAAATATGTCATCGCTAAACAACCTTTCGCTATGATGAAGTTGCCTTGAAACCGGCTTCGGGTTTCGGCTTTCGGGCGTCGGCAAATGACTCGCTGACCGCTGCCGGAGCGGAACGTTGCCGGGCTGAATCCAATATAGTGTACCGGCAATCAAAAGTGCACGCCTCGGGAGCGGATTTTGGTTTTGCTGAAGCTCGATTACCGACACCCGAAGCCCCGCGCACCGCAACCGATAACAGCGCAGAGATGACGCCAACCAACCCCACCGCTCCCGGCCCCGCCCCAGTTCTGGAAAAAGATCCTGTGTGCGGCATGAAGGTGAATCCCGCGACGGCGAAAAATTCGCTTGAGCACGGCGGCAAGAAATTCTACTTTTGCTGCTCAGGCTGCGCGGAAAAATTCAAGGCCGATCCCGCAGGCTATCTGAACAAGCCGGCAGCTCCGAAATCTGAATTGGTCCTACTGGGGATGCCGTCCGCTCCGAAAGCCGCGCCGCATCGCTCGGCGCTGACGCAACTGCAGTCAACCCCAAAACCGGACTCGTCGCCTACCGCAGGGCCAGCCTACGTCTGCCCGATGTGTCCGGAAGTACGCGAGAAGCAGCCGGGAGCGTGCCCTTCCTGCGGCATGGCGCTGGAACCCGAATTCCCGCTGCCGGCGAAACGCGAGTACGTCTGCCCCATGCATCCGCAAATCGTGCGCTCTGAACCCGGCTCCTGCCCCATCTGCGGCATGGCGCTCGAGCCGCGCACCATCACCGCGTCCGAAGAAGAAAACCCCGAACTGCGCGACATGACCAGAAGATTCTGGGTTAGCGCAGTACTGACCGCTCCGTTAGTGTTCGTTTCGATGTTCGAGATGATCCCGGGCCTGGGAGTGCGGCCCACTTCGGAAACTGGATGGCTGCCCTTGATCGAGCTCGCCTTGGCCACGCCGGTTGTGCTCTGGGGCGGGCTGCCTTTTTTTCAGCGCTTCTGGACTTCGCTGGTCAACCGCAGCCCTAATATGTTCTCGCTGATCGGCCTCGGCACGGGCGTGGCCTACGTCTATAGTGTCGTCGCAACGCTCGCTCCGCAGTTTTTTCCCGCATCGCTGCGCGGCATGTCGGGTTACCCCGACGTCTACTTCGAAGCGGCGGCCGCGATTACCACGCTCGTCCTTCTGGGACAAGTAATGGAACTCCGCGCCCGCAGCCGCACCAGCGCCGCCATTCGCGCCCTGCTCGATCTCAGCCCTAAAACCGCGCGTCTGCTTGTTAGTGAAGTAGCAGGCGAGATTACAGAAAAAGACGTCCCCCTCGAACAAGTGCGTCCCGGCGACCGCCTGCGCGTCCGCCCCGGAGAAAAAATTCCAGTCGATGGCGTCGTGCTCGAAGGCAGCAGTTCCGTGGACGAGTCCATGGTCACCGGCGAATCCATGCCCGTGGAAAAAACTGCCGGCAGCAAAGTGGTCGGAGCCACCATCAACGGCACCGGCTCGTTCGTGATGCGCGCGGA
>JGI12712J15308_10000055_pt1 | contig 28384 bp, 22 predicted proteins | sample JacPin_JW_Ref_O2_FD_15308 | JGI IMG/M metagenome (IMG submission 15308) | reverse complement strand
CGCGCCACCCGCGCCGCCGCGCGCAGATCTTCAATCCGCGAATTCGTGCACGAGCCGATAAACACGCGATCAATTCCGATATCTTCAATGCGCTTGCCCGCCTCCAGCCCCATATACTGCAACGCAAGTTCCGTCGCCCGCCGGTCGGCGGCATTCAAACTTCCCGCGTCCGGCACGCGTCCCGTCACCGGAGCCACCATCCCCGGATTCGTTCCCCAGGTCACAAACGGACAAAGTTGCGCCGCATCAATCTCGATGACCTTGTCGAAGACCGCGCCTTCATCGCTCGCCAGCGTGTGCCAGTACTCGACCGACTTCTCCCATTCGGCTGGGCTCGGCGCAAAACGTTTTCCTTTGACGTAGGCCACCGTAGTGTCATCCGGTGCCACCATCCCCGCGCGGGCTCCGGCCTCAATGCTCATATTGCACAGCGTCATGCGTCCTTCCATCGAGAGCCCGCGCACCGCTTCTCCGGCGTATTCGATCACGTGCCCGGTCGCGCCGTCCGTGCCAATCTGCCCGATGATCCCGAGCGCCAGGTCTTTTGCCGTGACGCCATCCGCCAGCCGGCCGTGCACTTCAATCTTCATTGTCTTCGGCTTCTGCTGCGCCAGGCATTGCGTCGCCAGCACGTGCTCCACTTCGGACGTTCCGATGCCGAAGGCCAGCGCCCCGAACGCCCCGTGCGTGCTGGTGTGGCTATCGCCGCAAACAATCGTCGTCCCCGGCTGCGTCAGTCCCAGCTCCGGGCCAATCACGTGGACGATGCCTTGCTCCGGCGAATCCATGTCAAACAGCCGGACACCAAACTCCTTGCAGTTGGCCTGCAGAGCCGCAATCTGCCGCGCTGCGATCACATCCGTAATCGGAGTTCCGCGCGGCTCCGTGGGAACATTGTGATCGACGGTGGCGACCGTGCGCGCGGGCTGACGCACTTTGCGTCCCGCAACCCGCAACCCGTCGAACGCCTGCGGTGAAGTCACTTCGTGCACCAGATGCAGGTCGATGTAAATAATCGGAGACCGGCCGCCCGGCTGGGCCACCAGGTGCGCGTCCCAGATTTTCTCGAATAGTGTGCGCTTTGCAGTCATTGCCATGAATCGCACCACTCCAGGCGGCGCGGAGCGTCTCAATACAGCGTCTCAATACGTAGATCGTAGTTTTTCACAGGCAAGCAGATCGGAGCAAGCCACTGCAGCCGAAAGACCTAGACCGTGCCATGCTGAGCCGGGGGTGGCCGTTCGCAAAGCGAATGGCCACACGGAGTCGAAGCATCCCTGCCCGTTCAACACCGCTCTCCTCGACGCTGCCCGTATATACTCTGAGGTTTCAGTCGGAGGGTTACTCGCGGACGTAACCTCCGCCAACAACCGAAAAAGTTCCGCCAGGAGAGAGATCCGTCATGCAAAGCCGCATCACCGGGACGACCATGCCCGTACTCGAATTCATCCTCGAACCGAGCGAAACCATCATTTCCGAAGCCGGAGAACTTTCCTGGATGTCGAGTTCAATCCAGATGACCACGCACACACAATTCGGCGGAGGCGGTGGAATCTTCGGTGTCCTGAAACGTGTGGCCGGCGGTGGAACGTTGTTTATGACCGAATACCGCGCCGCCGGCTTCGCGGGAGAACTCGCCTTCGCCGCCAAGATGCCGGGGCACATCGTGCCGGTCGAGGTGAGTCCAGCCCAGGAATACCTGATTCACCGTCACGGCTTTCTCTGCGCCACCCCGCAGATTCAAATCGGCGTCGGCTTCCAGCAATCGCTCGGCGCAGGGATTTTCGGCGGTGACGGCTTCCTGCTGCAGAAGCTCAGCGGACAAGGCGTGGCCTGGCTGGAACTTTCGGGTGAGCTGGTGATCCGGGATCTTAAGCCGGGAGAAACCCTGCGGGTTCATCCCGGCCACGTGGGCGCGTTTCAATCGAGCGTTTCATTTCAGATCACTACGGTCCCGGGAATCAAGAACATGATTTTCGGCGGCGACGGCATCTTCCTGGCCGCGCTCACCGGCCCCGGCAGAATCTGGTTGCAGACGCTGCCTATTTCCCGGCTGGCTCACGAACTGCAGGAATACATGCCGCATCACGAGGCCAGACAGTCGGTGCAGGGGGGCGTGGTCGGCGGCATCGTCGGCTCGATTCTCGACAATATGAAATAGCCGAGTGGTTCGTTGCTCGGACGGATTTGTACGATCCGGCGCCGATCTCGGGTATCATAAAAGCAGCGCTCCAGTTTTAATCGGCTCCTGCTTCTCGAAACCCTTCGGTTGCGCTTTTTGCGTAAACCCTTGGGTGACCTATTCTGCGGAGCCTTTCGGCTGCGCGTGGTCCGACGCACCTATGATCAATGGCAAACGCATCGCGGTGGTCATGCCCGCTTACAACGCGGAGATGACCCTTGCCGCCACCGTTGCCGATCTCCCCGATCTGGTCGACATCCGCATCCTCGTCGATGATCACAGCTCCGACGGCACGGTTGCTCTCGCCCAGCGTCTCGGCCTGCATGTCTTCCAGCATGACCGCAACTATGGCTACGGACGCAACCAGCAGACCTGCTATCGCGAAGCGCTCGCGGCCGGCGCCGACGTAATCATCATGCTGCATCCCGACTACCAATACACGCCGCTGCTGATTACCGCCATGGGCAGCATGGTGGCTTATGACGTGTATGACGTGGTGCTGGGATCGCGCATCATCGGAGGGCGGGCGCTGCACGGGGGGATGCCGTTTTACAAATACGTGGCCAACCGCCTGCTGACCGCTTTCGAGAATCTTTTTCTGCGCGTCAAGCTCTCCGAATATCACACCGGATACCGCGCTTTCAGCCGCAAGGTGTTGAGCGAACTGCCGCTGCTCGAAAATTCCGATGACTTCGTCTTCGACAACCAGATGCTCGCCCAGTGCGTGTACTTCGGGTTTCGCATCGGCGAAGTCTCATGTCCCACAAAGTATTTCGAAGAGGCCTCGTCCATCAACTTCGGCCGCAGCGTGACCTACGGCTTCGGTGTACTCGGCACCACGCTGCAGTTCGCTCTGCAAAGAATCGGGCTGATCCACCTGCGCCGCTTCAGCGACAAAGGCCGCAAGCTCGATCCCGGCTTTCCTACGTATTACGCGCCGCGGACCGAGACGGTTCGTTCGGCCTGACCTTGCTTTGCGCCACTACGAAGCCTTCTGGAGTTCTCAACTCTTCGCGTCATCCCGGCTGCGTTGATCTATACTGACGTGACTTTCAAGGTCCGCAGAGGTTGAGCCGCCATGTCACGCTGCTGCAGCGTTTTCCTCTTGTACTTCTTCGCCCTATCGTTGTGGCCTCTCCCAGTTCGCGCGCAGAACGCCAGAGTGGTTCACCAGATCCAGATCACCTCGACTTTGATGGAAATGGGAGGATGGCACAGACGGCGCGAACCCGAACGCACCGATCTCACCATCCGCCGAGAGGGGGATGCCTACTACGTTGACGATAAAGTGGTGGATGCCGGCCTGATTACTGCGCTGGTGAAAGCCTTGACCGCGGCCCCGAATCCCGACCCGAGTCTGGACGACTTGGGTGTCACGCCAGAGTGGTTGAAGGCGAATGCCTCTCCCGTGGCGCACCGTCTCGCAGAGGGCCGGATCGTGAATGGCGGTCCCGTGCACGAGGCGATGCTGGAGTCGGCATTCGCCGATCCCGCAACCATGGGCAAAGTCGTCCCCAGGCTCTTCAAGAACGATCACTACCGCTGCTCAGATTGCAGCTCGCATAGTCCGTCGGTGAAGGTGTCCGTCAATTTTGAGGACTTCACGAGCGCGGAGGCAAGGTCGTACTCACGATTCCCATACATGCTGCCGTGGCGTTTATCGCGCGACGGCGCAGAGGTGGCATACAACGCCGACATTTCGCGTGCCATCGCCGCCCTCATGCCAGAGAAAGCAACGAATCGCGCCCGCCTCGCCGGCGAGGACTTCGCCAACGCGTTGGGAAACGCCGTGTTGATGGGCGTAGAGCATCAGGCTCAGATGCTTGACGTGGAGAGCAAGACCGGCGCAACCCTGGGCGTGCTGCGATCGAGGTATACGGTGGAGCAGGCGAGCATCGGAAACTTCGGAGATCCGGTGCTGCGCAAGCCAGAGCGGACGGAGTCGGACGGGCAGGGTCTTTTCTTGCGGCTGGAACCACCCGACTCGCCGCACCTCATCGACGACGAAGTGGTCCTGCCGTATGGGAACGGAAGCGTCGAGGGTGCGGACAAGTTTCTCGAGGACGCGCCACCATTCGAGAAACTGGTCTTGTCCGTACCCTGGCTGAGCCAATACAAACAGGCGAATCCGGGGGTGCAGCTCCAGTTGTCATTCTTTCGCAGCGCTTCTCTCACGGACGATGCGCTGAAGGCTTTTGCGGCCGACATGCACGAAGTGGGAAGAGATACACTGGTTCCGAGAGTCGAGGCCGCGAAGGGCCGGATTGCCGTGCTGGTGGCAGGGTTCGGAGCCGAGGAATCGGACTGGTTGGTCCTCCCGGACCAGCGGATGATTCTGTGGCGATATCGGCAGACGCCGATCTATGGGAAGCCCACGCTGCTTAAGTTCGGGCTCGCCAATTTTGATGCAAAGCCGTGCGCCAAACTTCAAGGCAACTTTCTGCACTGCGTGGGAGCGGAGATTTCTCCCGCAGGGATTTTGCTGCACTGAAAGTGTGTCGTGAAATGCAGTGTTGAAGACTGCAGGACGTTCTTCGCAGGGGAAATTTTCAGTTCACGATTTTTTTCGCGACAAAAATCCCAGCACCTTGCTGGCAAACTCGTCGGAAAATCCGAACCGAACCTTCGCCCGCGAGTAAAGATCCACAGCCTTTTTGTCGAGCCAGATCATGCCCGACTTCCCCCAGCCATCCTGCGGACGCGCAAAATAATCGGTGGAGTGCGCGGTCCCTTTCTTTCCCGGCTCGACCGTGTAGTAGTAGAGCGCCAGGCTCTTGCGCGACTGACCCAAGGGACAGGTCAGCGGATCAGGGAACCCATGCAACGACCGCTCGTCGGTGGTAAAAATCAGCGCGTGATTCACCAGCGGCGAATATTTCGCCGCGCACCGCTTCATTCCGCGCTCCCACAATTCAAGGGATCCGCCCCACTCCTGCTGCCAGCCCGGATTCAGATACAGAATCAAATTCACGCGCCGGTGCCAGCTGGTGTGAAAGTGGTGCATGGAAAAATCGGTGTGCACGTTCAAATAGCCGCCCGGCCCGGACTGATGCAGCCCGCCACCTTCGAGCATAGGATCAGAAATCAGATTTGGAATCCCGGTCAATTCTGAGACCCAGGCCGTGAACTCCGGCGAATTCAATTCTTCTGTGACCGCCGCAATCGTTGGCGGAAACAATTCGCGCCGCGGCATCCCCAGCTTGTTTTCGTTGGGATGTTTGTACTGCGTCCAGGCGGCACTGTCCGGCCTGGGAAACTCCGCCGCCATGGCCAACGCAACTTCGGGTTCGAGGAAATCTTTCAGCAGAATGTGCGGACAGGGCTGGTTGTCGCGGTATTGCTTCGCCAGTCCAGACAGCGCAGAGCCCCACCTTTCATAGGGAAATAGCCGGACGGGGGCTTGAACGGCCTGCGCAGTGGACATAGCCTGAAATCTCCTAAGTTTCTTCTAATTGTATCCGATCAGCAAATCTGAAACGCGGATTTCACCGCCCCGCATCAGCTCCGGCAGTGCTTTTTCTCAGGGCACCCGGCAAACTTGCACCGCGACATTTTGGTAGGCGCAATCGAGGCCGGCAACTCCTGGCTGCTGCACCACCACCCAATCCACGCTGTATTTCTGTCTCAATCGCGCAAAATCCACCGCAGACAAACTCTTCCACGGAGTCTGCGCCTTCACCTGCTCCAGCCACTTCTCGGCCAGCGGCGGAAACATGCTGACTACGCCGTTGTCCTTGTTGGCATCGGCGAGGCGGCTGCGTTGCGCCAGGCAGCGGAAGCCGATCTCATCCTCGCCCGGGATATGCATGTATTCGGGATTGAGCGCGAACACCGCATCCACGGGAGTGTTCTCACGAATCCATACGAAAGCCTGCGCCCATTGGTTCCGCGGACGGACGCCGGGCCACTCCACATGCGCGCTCGCCGGAAAAAGCGCCAGCTGCGCCGCGAACATTCCCGCGCTCAAAGGAACGAAAAGCGCCAGCCAGCGCCACCAGCGATTCTGCAATGCATACTCGGCAAGGAACCCGCCCATGACCACAAACATTGCCATATAGAGCAGATGCAAGCTGCGCAAAGGCTGCAGACGCGCCAGGCTCTCAAAGCGGGCCGGCAGATCGAGCCCGAGCGCCATCACGAAATAAATGAGGTCGTAAATAATAAAAGCGCGGCACAGCAGGTCGAGACTGCGCGACCCGCGGGCGCGAGCCATCCGCCCGAACCACCAGAACAGCAGCACCGGAGCGAGGATTCCGAACTGCTCGTACCACTGCCAGCGTTGGATGTAATGAAATCCATGCCGCAGCGCGGCCTCGTGGTAGGCCGGCGAACTCGCAGGGTCCAGGAAAACGCCGAACGGGAACAGCAGGCAGTCCAGAGCGCCGGCCGGGGCAGAAGCGATCTTTATCCCGGCGCCGGCGTCGGCGCGTCTGCCCTCGGCGTACTTCATGAACCCGAGCAGGAAGCAAAACGAAAACGCAAATGCGGCCATCAGGGGATGCACACAGGCCGCAAACACCAGCCACAGCAGTGCGCGAGCATATTTACTTTCGAGAGTTCGGGTCACCGCGAAGATCGCGGCAAACGCCGCCAGGTTTCGCGGATTCAGATACTGGTCCATGATGTAGAGGGCAGTCCCGGCCACCGGTATCGTAAGCAGGGCCGCCACCAGACACACCCCGCCCCACCGCGCCCTCGCGCTCGCAAAGCACTGGCCGCCTAGCTCCCAGCAGGCCAGCAGCAATAAGAAAATCGAGGCCCCGTGCCACAGAAAGAGTCCGGTCTCGAATGGCAGATGCGTAACCCGTATCGAAAAAGCAATCAGATTCGGAAACAACGTCAGGCTGGCATGGGAGGCAAAGAATTCCCGCAGCACGGGAAACAAATTAGGGTGCAGAATCTTCTCGACGCCGGGAAGATAAATTTCCGCGTCCTCGGCGTAAGGATGATATCCGTGCACCAGCAGAGCCCCGGCCGTCAGCAGGAATAAGTAGGACGCCGTTCGGTATCTCTTCACAGAGCACCACGCGCCACCCGCCGCTCCACTCGCTCCCGCGCCCACGCCACCAGCCCATACGCTGCCAGCACCACAAACAGCGGATCAATCGGACGCCGGTAATAATCCTCCGGGTGAGTCAGGTAATACACGATGGGAAAAAAGAAAAAAGCGATGAAGTGGGGCATCGCCACGACCCAACTATCCCGCCACACGCGCCATAGACCGGCCAATGTGAGCACGGTCAGCAGGGTGCAGAAAACAATGTTAGGAGGGTCCATCGGCTCCTCCTGCAGATACCGATGGCTCAAGCTCCAGTAGCCGGTCCACAAATACAGCACGCGACGCGCCGTCATCCAGGCATACAAGCCGCGATGCGGCTCAATAAAATCCAGGCCCTGATCGAACTTCTTCGACACATACGCGATCTCGCCCAGTTGCTGATATTCCTTCCATTCCTCTTCGTTGTCCGAGGGATGATATCCGGGAGGCCCCCAATGCCAGCTGTCCTGATTGTTGCCGAAGTAAACTTCCAGGCCCAGACAACTGCGAAAAGGTACGATCTTGTGGAAGATGTGATAGTTTCGCACCATCCACGGTGCCGTCACGATCACCACCGCCAGCACAGCCGCTATCCCTGGTGCGAACCATCGTCCTTTCTGGGTGTATCTCCGATACCACATCCACGCTCCTAGAAACGGAGCCACCGACAGGACCACCGGATCGGTCAACGCGCCAAAGCCGGAAAGCGCGCCGAAAAGCACCCAGTCAGAAATTCGGGACGAAGACTCCAATCGCAGGGCCGCGAGAAATACCAAACTCATCAGCAACGTAGTCAGCGCTGTGGCCCAGATGAAATCGGCGGAAAAATAAATGCCATAGGGGAAGAATGCCCACGCCCATCCCGACCACTGCGCAGTTTTTTCCCCGAAGTGCATTCGCGCAATCAGAAATACGGGTATACACGTGAGCGCGGAAAATAAACTGTCGAGCGATAACGTGACCAGCGCCGAAGTCTTGCTGTAGATGCCGAAGACTTTGAAAATCCCCGCCAGCAGGTAGGGAAATACCGGCGAAAGCCACGCCGTTGGCCCGGTCTGGCCGAACAGCGGATTGCTGAATCCTTCTCCGAGCGCAATCGAGCGCGCGATTCTTCCCGCCTCTCCGCCGAAGCGCCAGTGATCGCGCGCCGGGTCCGTCCGCTCAGGATAAAGAAATCCCACCACGATCAGCCGTATCGCCAACCCCGCCAGCACCATCCACAACAATGAACGACGAGTGTGCTGCCGCGAACTCTGTAGATCGTGTGTGTCGAAAGCAGTGTGAGCCGAAGAGATAGGTGGGCCCCGTTAACTCGATGTCGAATTCAGAAGATAGAGGATAGAATAAGGTGTACCACATTCTCTGCCAAAAACCCTCAGCCGAGTGGGCGGACCACGCAATTTATTGAGACTTGCCCCAGCCCAGCCCTTGCGCCTTTCCTCCGCTGTCCGTAGCATTTAACCAATGCCAACCGCTGCCGTCCACGTGCGATCCCGTCTGAGCGCCGATATGGCTCTCGGGGAGATTCTGAACTTTGCCTACGACACCTTCATGTCGAACAAAGTTCGTTTCATGCTCACCGCGCTGGGCATGGTGATTGGCACGGCTTCGCTTATCTTAGTCGTAACCATTGGCATGACGGGCCGCGAGTACGCCTTGAGCCAGATCGAAGCCATCGGCACCAACGAAATCTGGGCCGAGTATCAGGGTGCGCAGCACATCAGCAATTCCAGCCTCGATCCGCTCACCGTGGAAGATGTGCAGGCCGTGCAGGAGCAAGTCCCCGGCGTGGTTGCGGCGTCGCCCGTCGTCACTTTGGGTGAGCGCATTCCGGTCGGCAACGGGGACGAAAAAGACATTCAGGTTCTCGGCGTGTATCCCGAGTATCAGCGCGTGCGCAACCTGAAAGTTCTTTCCGGTCGCTTCTTTGACGCAGAGGACTCGCAGGCTCATAACAAAGTCGGTGTCATCACCGAGAAAATGGCGAGGTCGGTCTACGGCTCGCCTCAGTCCGCGATCGGAAAGGTCATAAAGCTGACTGGGCTGCCCTTCACCGTCGTTGGCACCTTCAAAGAGAGCGCGGAGACGTTCGGCGAGTCGGAAGTCGGCGACAACTCCATGGTCATTCCTTACAGCGTGAGCCGCTATTTTCTGGAAACGCCCAACGTCAAGATGATTTACTTCTCCATGCGGGATTCTGCCTCAGTACCGGAGGCGACGCTGCAGATCAAGCGCGTGCTGCGATCCCGCCACCGCGCGGAATCGGTTTACAACGTGCAGAACCTCACAGAAATCCTGGCCACGGCCGCCCGCATTCTGACGGCTCTTATGTGGGGACTGCTGGCTAGCGCCATGGTCACGCTCTTAGTCAGCGGCATCGGCATCATGAACATCATGCTGGCAACCGTGACTTCCAGGATTCGCGAGATCGGCATCCGCAAGGCCGTCGGCGCGACCCGCCGCGAAATCCGTTTTCAGTTTCTGGCAGAGGCGGTTTTAATCTCGTTGATCGGCGGAATTGCTGGAATCGTGATTGGCCTGGCGATTCCTTATTCCGTGCACCTCTTCACTGAGTACCACATCCCGATCTCAGGCTGGTCCGCCATCATCGCCATCGTGGTGTCGTCGCTGGTCGGCGTCATATTCGGCACGGTGCCCGCCACCCGCGCCGCGCAACTCGACCCAGTCGAGAGCCTGCGTTACGAATAACGGCCCACCCGCTCAGGAAAATCAACAAAATCCAGGATCCGGAAATGGGCATGGGGAAGCCTTATCAAGGCTCGTGTAGAGGCCTCGCAAAAGATGTTCAGTCGCGTTCTCCAAGCGCGTAGAATGGCGCCATGAAATGGCGCTATCTACGCGGAACCGCGCGAGCCTATCTGATGTCGATCGCGTTCTGGTTCGGGCTTGCGTTCCTGATGGGGTCGCAGTACGGAGTTCTCAATCGACAGCATCTTTGGTCGTCGTTTGTGCAATTGCTGGGGATGGCGAGCGTGCGCGGCTTTGCCTTAGCTCTGTGGACGCCTCCCATTTTCTATCTGGTGGGAAAATATCTGAATTTTTCCAGAAATCGCTGGAGCTACGTGCTGGTCTGCGTTCTCGGAGCAGTGCCGTTTGTCCTGCTGCACTCGGGGATCCTATGGGCGCTGATTCCGCAATTCGATGACGTGCAGCACGCCTACGTGGCGCGTACCTTTCATTCCTGGCTCGACATCATCCGCACGGCATTTGCCGACCAGATCTTCATCTACATCGCCATGGTGGTGGCGGCGCACGCCTACGAATACCTGAAGCGTTTGCGCCGGGAAGAGCGCGAGAAATATGAGTATCAGCAGGCGCTGGTGGCCAGCGAACTGCAGGCGCTCAAGATGCAGCTTCGTCCCCACTTTCTCTTCAATACCCTCCACGGAATCGCAACGCTGGTGGACGGAGACTCGAAAAGCGCCCGGGCAATGATCGTGAAACTGTCGCATCTGCTGCGCACCGCCTTGGACCGCGACCAGGTGGATCTGGTTTCCCTGCAAGACGAACTCAGGTTCGCGAAGGAATATCTCGATCTGGAAAAGATGCGTTTCGGCAGCCGCCTGAAAATCGAGTGGCTCATCCCTCCGGCCACTTACGGGCTTTTGGTGCCGCAGATGATCCTCCAGCCCTTGGTCGAAAATGCGATTCGACACGGCGTTTCCTCCGCGCGCGAAGGGGGATGGGTCGAAGTAGCGGCAACTCAAAGAGATGGCATCCTCGAAATCCAGGTACGCAATAGTGTAGGCAGCAAGACGTCCAGCGGAACGGGTGTGGGGCTGCGCAATACCGAAGCTCGTCTGAAGTATCTGTATTCCGGGGACGCGAGCCTGCATCTCACAGTTTCCGACGATCGCACCGCGACCGTCAGCCTGATCCTGCCCGCCTTGAATTCGCAACCCGCCACCATGACAAGGCACCACGGCCAGAACGTCGCGTAAGCCCCCTGTTGCAGCAGCCATCCGCGGCCTCATGTGCAAAATTGAACATTTTTCTTCCGCGGATTGCCGCACCATCAACCACCATGAGGGGCCAAGAGGCCTTCTCCAACGGGTTACAAGATGTCCGCTGCCCGGCGGGTGGTGCAGAACCAGGCGGGAACGGCAACCTAATCAGTCGATCCAGACACTAACCGTCGGCAACAACAAATGTTTGCCAAGCGCTTGGTCATGAATCCTGCATATTCACTTGGCGGAAAACCAGAAGGCGGAAAACCATCCTTATGAGCAAGCACACCCCAGCACCTTCTCTTATCCTTCTGACCGCCGCATCCTTCGCCCTGATGCTCGGAGTGGTAGCCTGCAATAACAACCAAACCCCAGCCCCAGCCCCAGCCCCAGACACCAGCAACCAGCCGGCGCAGTCCGATCAGCCGCAGAGTCAAGCAGCTGGGGACAATTTGGCCCCCGCAAGCGCCGCTCCGGATGCCGGCACCAACGACAACGATTCCAATAACGATTACGACGCCGGCGATGACGATACCAGCTACGGCCAACCAGTCCTCGAAGCCCAGCAGCCCCCGCCTGAGCTCCCGGAATATTCGCAGCCAGATTGCCCCGGCGATGGCTATCTGTGGACTCCTGGATATTGGAGCTATGCTCCCCAGGGCTACTACTGGGTGCCCGGCGCCTGGGCGCGGCCCCCTGAAGTGGGCTATCTGTGGACGCCGGGATATTGGGGATTTGTCGGCGGCAGGTACCGCTATAACTACGGCTTTTGGGGCCGGCATATCGGCTACTACGGCGGCGTTAACTACGGATTCGGTTACGTCGGAGTCGGGTATCAGGGCGGGTACTGGAACGGCAACCGTTTCAACTACAACCGTTCGGTGAACAATATAACGATCACCAACGTTCAGGTTTACAACCGTACGGTAACGAACACGGTCATCATCAACAACACCACCGTCAACATCACCAATAACCGTTCGAGCTATAACGGGCCTGGAGGAATCACTCGCCGCCCACTGCCGACCGAAATCGCTGCCGTTCGTGAGCAGCGCATTCCTCCGATGAATACGCAGATAGCTCAGCGGCAGGCGGCGGCACAGAACCGTCAGCAGTTTGCCTCCGTGAACCAGGGCCGACCGTCGGTTCTGGCAGCGGCAAAGCCCATCCCCGAAGGCAAACCAATTGCCCCTGTGATTCCCGCTCGCCCGGTTGCCGCCAAGCGACCGGCATCTCCAGCCACGCAACCGAATCGTTCTGAACCGGCTCCGGCACCGAGGGCCACTCCGGTTCCGGCCCGTGCGCCCGCTCCTGCGCCGGCAAGGCCTGCTGAACCCATGCGGAAAGCAGTTGAGCCCGGTCCATCGTCAGCTAAACCTGCTCCGCCGGCAGCGCGGACGCAGCCCGCTCCTGCGCCAGCCGAGCGCCGCACTCAGCCATCTCCTGCGCCAGCCGAGCGCCGCACTCAGCCATCAGCACCGGCGGCACGTCCGCAACCAGCAAGGCCGGTAACGCCACCGCCGGCTCAGAAGCCCGCCCCGAAACCTGAAACCAGGCCGGCCACTCCGCCTCCAGCCGCAAAGCCGGCGCAACATCCGGTGCCGGCGGCTAAACCAAAAACTCCAGCTCCCCCGGCCAAGAAGGAGCCGCCAAAGGAAACGCGGAAACCCGATTGAACCGCAGAAGTATCGTTACCAGCACGAGCGCTGCGCGGAAATAACGGTTAAAGATCGACCATTTCACTCAGAATGCCGGTCTCCGACGGGATGCGAATAGCTCCCAAGCTATCGACGCGCTCGAGGCCCAAGGAGATAAAGGAGGCCGGCAATGAAAAAGATTGGCGCCGCGACGACGAAGAAGCCGGGTTCAATACTCCCATGGCGACAGGTATCCCGTGCCGGTCGACTCACAGGTGCCGCCAGTGACCGTATAGGTCCCTCGAATCAAGCCGCCCTCGTCCGGGCCCGCTGCGCCAACAAAAGCAATGGTGCCATTGTCTGTAGGAATATTAAGCGCCACGGACGTACCCAGGATAAAGCTGGGTGTGGGGTACGCGCCTGGTGTCAGCTCTCCTGAATTAAAGCAGGCACCGTCGAAATTAAAAGACCCGGTTAGGCCAAAGCTACCCTCCGAGCTGGGGCCAACCTGACCCAACTGGTCAGTACCCCACTGAATATCTGCGCCTCCCGCGGTGGTTAAGTTGCCATACCAGGATCCGTTGAACGCACCCATACTGTAGCCGGTCACATTGCCTTGGTCGCCGTTGGCACAGCCACCATTGATGGCATACGTCCCGGTCAGCGTATCCGGGAAATTGGCTTTGATGGCGATGCTCCCGGCGAAAGTAATGACCTGCCCGTCAACCGACGCGGAGGTCAGGGAGACATTGCCATCAGTCAGGGTACCGGTGAGGCCGATGACATTCCGCCGATCAAAACAACTCCCACCGGCCACACGCACTGCGCCACTCACCGAACTGCCGGATTGATTGATACTGCCAGCAATCGTCAAGCCGGGCATCCCCGCCGTGGACGTGGTGCTGAACTGCCAATTGCCTGAAATGCTCTGGCCCTGCGCTGCTGGGCCTGATGGTGGGCTTGAAGGAAGAAGCGAAGTTCCTGATCCTCCCCCGCACCCACAGAGAAGAACGAGGGCTGAAAGTAGCCATAAAGTGCTCGCCCGATGTTTCATGGAACTCCTCCCCTGCGAATTTCCTGGCTCCTACTGAAGAAATCGGAAATGGCGGACAAAGGACGACACGGCGGCGAAAAAAAATCATGGGTTACCGAGCGCCAACGCAGCGAACCCCCGAATTCGAATGGTCAAGTCTTTGTTTTTCTGATGTTTGGAGGCGGAGAGGAAAGGCTCTGCGGGTCGCTCGGTTCTGGCGGTGGCAGACGCAGGCCATCGCGCTCATTGCGATTTGGCCGGCCGGGGTCATGAGTGGCATTCGCGCTGCTTCCGGCGCTTCTCGAGGTTGCACCCGAAACTCCAGCTAATTCCAGATCAACGGGCAACTTGTGGCAACGACTGCTCATCTGCTGTAGACGGAGCTGGCCGCCACACAAGCTCGTAGCGCCGAAGCTGGCAGCACTCGACAGCGCAGCGCCGCAGCGGGGATCGAACCGGGGAGCGATGGCATCATCCGAGACCAATTCGAACGAGGTCAGCGCAAACCCCGTCAATTCAAACTCCAGCGGCGAGCCGGAACTTCACCTGCTGCTGGCCCCCGACACCTTCGAGCCCCTGTGGAAATCGCTCTTCCGCCAGATGGACGAGTTTTTCTTTCCCGTCAAGCTCCCGCCCCTCGCGCTGGAATCGAAGCCCGAACCGGTCCGAGATCTCTGGGGTTTTTACAATCATAAGAAAGACGGAGTGCTGGGCTCGACCGCAGTTCACGTTCTGATCGCGGGCATCATTATCGCCGGCACCGTTACCTGGACCCCTCCTAAGACTCAGCCGCCCCGGAAGCCTACGGTTGTACTTGTGTCCCCATCTGACATTCCTTTGTTGCAGCCCGGAAAGACGCTATCGGGCGGCGGCGGCGGTGGTGGCGATCATGATGTGCTGAAGGCCTCGGTTGGGAGGCTGCCCACCCATTCACTGGAGCAAATCACGCCACCCGCGGTCGTCCTGCGCGCTGAACAACCCAAGCTGGCCGTGGAGTCCACGATTGTGATTCCTCCTGAGGTCACGCTGGTAGCTTTCAATCACTTTCCTGACTTGGGTGTTCCTACGTCGCACGCCACCACGCCTTCAAATGGCCAAGGCGAGCTTGGCGGCATGGGAGACACTGGGAGGCATGGCGGCATCGGGCCGGGGACAGGTCCTGGATACGGTCCGGGCGACGGCGGCGGAACCGGCGGAGACTCCTATCATCGCGGGCAGGGCGCGAGCGATCCCAGTGTCCTCTCCCAGGTCGATCCGGAATTTTCCGAGGAAGCGCGCAAGGCGAAGTTCCAGGGGCTCTGCGTTCTCACAATTATTGTCGAGGCAGATGGCACGCCCAGCAACATCCGCGTAAGGGGTGGTCTGGGCATGGGCTTGGATGAGAAGGCGATCGAAGCGGTCAAGAAATGGCGCTTCCGGCCGTCGATGAAAGATGGTCATCCGGTCCGTTACGGCCCGGTCGAAGTCGACGTGGATTTTCACCTTTACTGAAGCCGGCCAGTTCTAGGCGGCGCAGCAAATTCAGGGAATAAACCTCCCCCAAAAACCACAAAGCCGGGCTGGTTGGCCCGGCCTTCCCGATTGTGGAGCTGAGTGCAGTCGATCTTGTTTCGATCGCCGACCCAGAATGTCAATCTTTGAACATCAATCTTTCGCGTACGTCTCAGCTCGTCTGTCTTATCTTGATCTTGTCTTGTCTTGCCCCACCTTGCCTTGTCGCAGCGCGGGGTCACCGTCCCGCGCCGCAGGATTCTTTACATCACCATGGCCAGGTTCTCCAGCTCGTGCTGCAGAACCGGCAGGGCGCACCCCGCCATCTCGACGCGGCCCGCCGCATCCAGAGCTGCCTTGGGCGATACCCCATAGCCGCGGCCCATCAGGAACACCTGCAACAGCTCCGCGGCCTCATACGAATCGATCATGCCCCCCTGGAGCAGATCGTTCCGCAACGCTGCCAATTCCGTCATCGTGAATCTATCTTTGTCGATGCTCAGATTGCTGATTCTATCGTTCATGGCCGTCATCACCTCCGACTCCGACCTCTTTGTGGCTATTAGACTCATCGGCAGCCATACAAGTTGCATGCAATTTCGCTGCCGTACCCGCCCTCGCATTTTATGTACGGGGGGCAGGTCCCTTTAGATTTCATAAACCCCTGTAATTGTCAGAAGTTGCGGGCCAACCCGGTCGACCCCTGAGGTGGCCGGCGTGACGGCGGAAGGTTACTTTCGTCCCAAAACTGACACGTTGTGTCATTCCGGCGCGGAAACACGTATAGCCCACTCGTGCGGCTGCCTAGGCCGAAAGTTTCAGGGGTTAGCGAAAAGCAGAATGCGAGGGAATCAGGAAGCCAGATCTCAGGAAGTCTCGACGGTTGCCTGATCCACCAGCATGATGGGGATATCGTCCTTCACCGCGTAGACCCGGTGGCACGCCGTGCACTTCAAACTCTCCGGATTCTGGCGATACTCGAGCCCCTGCTTGCACGCCGGACAAACCAGAATCTCCAGCAGATCCTTGGCAATCATGTCCAGCATTGTACGACATGGCATCACGCCATGGCTGATTGCTGATTGAAGATTTTTGATTGAACCCGACCGCTGTCGGAAGCTGGGTCGTTCATCAGCAATCAACATTCAGCAATCAACATTATTATTCACGGGCGCGCTCAGCAGCCCTGGCGGTGTAAGATTTTCTTGCCGAAGCCCGAAAGCTGAAGCCCGGAGCCCGCATGCCCGCCACCATCCTCGACGGCACCAAGATCGCGCACGAAATCCGCAGCGAAGTGGCAGCGGAAGTTAGAGCCATGGCCGCCGCCGGCGTACGCCCCGGCCTCGCCGTCGTCCTGGTCGGCCACAATCCCGCCTCCGAGATTTATGTGCGCGGCAAAGTCAAAGCCTGTGAAGAAGTTGGCGTCTACAGCGAGACTCACACCCACCCCGATACCGCAACCACCGGCGACCTGCTCGCCCTGATCGACGACCTTAACCGCCGCGACCCGATCAACGGCATCCTGGTGCAGTTGCCCTTGCCCCCGCAAGTCGACGCCAAGAAAGTGCTGATGGCGGTCGACCCCGCCAAAGACGTCGACGGATTCCATCCCGTCAACGTCGGCTTCCTTTCGACCCAGCGTCCTGGCCTGGTTCCGTGCACTCCCGCCGGCGTTATCGAGATTCTCAGCCGCAGCCACATTCCCATCGTCGGCCAGGAATGCGTGGTCGTCGGACGCAGCGACATCGTAGGCAAACCCGTGGCCATGCTGCTGCTCAACGCCAATGCCACGGTCACCGTCTGCCACTCGAAGACTCGCAACCTGCCGGAAGTGTGCCGCCGTGCCGACATTCTCGTCGCCGCCATCGGACGCGCCGGCATGATCACCCGCGACTTCGTGAAGCCCGGCGCCACCGTGATCGATGTAGGCATGAACAAAGTGACGGACCCCGCCGAATTTGCGCGTCTGTTCGGGCGCGGCCTGGCTAACAATGCGAAGCGCGAAGAGACTTTTCGCACCAAGGGCTCAACGCTGGTCGGTGACGTCCATCCTGAAGTCGCCGAAGTTGCCGGAGCCATCACCCCAGTCCCCGGCGGCGTCGGCCCGCTGACCATCGCCATGCTGATGTTCAACACCGTAAAAGCCGCAAAGCTGGAACGGCAGTGGCTGGTGGCGAGTGGCTAGTGGTCAGTCTCGCCGCATTCGCTTCGGCCGCAGAAAACTCATTCGAAAAGTACAATATCGGCTAGGCCATCGTTTACTGGCCTCTGACCCCTAGCCCCTGACCCACTGCCCTTATGCTGAAAGTCGGCCTAACCGGAGCCATCGCCTCAGGCAAGTCAGTCGTAGGAGAGATGTTTGTCGCGCTCGGTGCCCATCTCGTCCAGGCCGACCGCATCGCCCATTCGCTTATGCAGCCTGGCGAAGCGGTCTACAACGAGGTCGTGCGCCATTTTGGACGCGACATCCTCAACCCCGACGGCGGCATCAACCGCTCCAAACTGGCCGAACTCGCCTTCGGCGCGAATCCCGTCAGCTCGAGTCCCGCGAGTTCGAATCCCGGCAACCCAAGCCCCGCCAATAGCAAGCCCGCGCGCGTCGAAGAGTTGAACCGCATTGTGCATCCCGCCGTGCTGCACCGCCAGGAAGAGTGGATGAACGAAATCGGACGTCACAACTCTCACTCCGTCGCCATCGTCGAAGCCGCCCTAATCCTCGAAGCCTGCGCCGCCAAACAATTCGACCGCCTGATCGTAGTGAGCTGCAGCCAAGAACAACGCATAGCCCGCTTCGCCGCCCGCCAAAAACTCGACCTCGAAGCCGCCCGCAAAGAAGTCACCCGCCGCATGGCCGCGCAACTGCCAGAAGCGGAAAAAATCAAAGCCGCCGACTTCGTGATCGACAATTCCGGTTCTCTCGATCAAACCCGCCTCCAGGTGCGCCAGGCCTGGAGAGAGATTCGCGCCGCGGCGTCACTTACATCTGCAGCAGCCCAGTGATGATGGTGGTAGCGTCGGTCTCGATGACCAGGAGTTCCGTGCCTCCGTTCACCACCACCAGATTTGCGTGCATGGAGGGTAGCCCCTTCGGCGTGATCACCGTGCTCCCCGTGCAGTTCGAGTTAATCTGGTAGGTTCCGGTGAGCGCGACCCCGGTCGCAATCGATCCATCCTGGCTGAGGGAGACAGAGCCTGTGACCTTTCCCGCTCCGTTCAGCACCAGTTGACCAACGTATGCGGCCTGACCGCTCCCCACTACGGTTCCGGACGCTTCGAAGGAATAGGTGTGCTTCACCCCCAGGTCCGTGCAGGTGGCGTCTCCCTGCGCGACCACGATGCTCGACTGCGTGAAGTTGTTGTCGGTTTGGATCAGGAATGCACCCTGGTTGGCGTTATTGATGACGAACCTGGCATGCTCGATGGTGCCGTCCTCGTTGGTGAAGGTGACGGTGCCGGTGCAGTTCGCCGCCACCGTATACTTCCCGGTGAGGGTGGAGGTCACGATCATGCCATTGGTGCTTTTCGTGGACGTTCCAGTGATGCCTCCTTTTCCGTTGGCCGTGATCTGGTCGACGCTCGAGGCGGGCTGCCCGGTACTGTCGAGGCCCACCGTACTGATGCCATAGACCCCGGTGAGGCTGGCGGCGTTGCATGTGGCCCGGGCCGCTGGACCGCCAGCCACGATTGCGGCAAAGATCAACGTGACGCTGCTCGCTTTCAGAAAATTCATAAAATATCCTCCGGTTTATTGGACGTGAATTGTTTTGGCGCAGAATAGCCTGTGCGCCGCGAGTCACCAATTAGAACCAGTCGCCTCAGGGAAGGCGAGGAGGAGGAAGCGTGGCTCCGAGCGCAAACTTCGCCTCGGGAACTTCCTCGCGGATTTCGGAAACCGCCGCAATTCTACCCCAGGCCGATTTCTTCCGGAAATGATTTTTTCGGCGAGGTACCCATTGACTGCCTCTCGCCGCACCCTCGAAGCGCGAGGTGCCCCGCAAGCGGGGATTGTTCAGAATGAAGTTTCCGGGACCTTTCGGCTCCCGGACATCGTATCTACCCTTAGGTGGTTTGAAGTCATCAAGCTCATGCGGCCCTTGATACTGGCGCTGGCGATCGCCGGCGCGTTTTTCGACGTTCTTAGCCAAGGTCGGATATCTTGACCCCACCTTCACAAGAGCGTTGTTCCCGGTAACTCCGTCGAACCGGAAACCGCACCCGAACGGGATGCGCCGCGCAGCCCGAGCCCCGCAACGAGATACAATAAAGCCGCTATCAATAACAACGCCCTGAGGCCGACGACCAGCGATAGATTTTCCATCAATCCACCGGCCACCGCCCCCATCATGTTCGCCGCCAGGGCCGCGCTCGGTGATTGAGCGAAGCGGAATTCCCGCGCAAAAAGCAAGCCCGCGAAGAAAACCGGTACAGCAAAGAGAATCGCGGCCACCGAACCCACCGCAACAATGGAACCGGGAATGCGATGGAAAGGCACGACATAAACAGAAATCAGAGCGACCAGCAGGCCAACCAGGATCCACCATCGATTCAAACTTGGGCCGTATTTCTCGATCACGAGATTAGCGAGCACCAGGGCGGCGAGCACCGATCCGATTGCCACGCCGTTCACTTGCCACGTGGTCCCGAAAAATAAGGCCAACCGGCTTACGGTCTGGGTCTCCAATAGCAGGAACCCGGCTCCCATCGCGAAGAAAAACATAGAAGACTGACCGGGATGATCGGTTGAGACGGCTTGCGTCGAGATGGTGCGGCGATAGCCGAGAGCCAGGCCCACTACCAACAAACTAAGCGTCAGGAAAACGACGGGGATGCTTTTCTTCCTCTGGTACAGGTAGGGCCAATCGTCGGTAGTAAGCGGAACAGGCTGCTCGTGATCGAAGCTTCGTGCCTGCTGTACCACGAATGCTCGTAGCTGGGGATCCTCGGCAATGGTTTTCTCGACCTGTTCGCCTGGGGAGATCACAAAGCAAACGCCCCCGGCGCCATAGCCGGGTTCGGCGGCGAAAACCACCGGCGTTTTGCCGAAGGCACGAGTCAGCAGCGCATATAGTCTTTGCCCGAGCCAGTCGCGATCTACCTGAAATTTCAGGAACAGAACCCCGTTCGCAGACAGGAGCCCTCGAGCCTCACGCAGCGACTCCTCGGTGTATACGTAGTTGTCGATCCGCATGTTGGCATACTCAGACTGCTGCGTGTGTGAGTCCAGGAGCCCGAAAAGCACAAGATCGTAGCGCTTGTCGGTGCGTCTCATGAACGCGCGCGCATCAGCCAGATGAGCCGTGACCTTCGACGATTCGTAAGGCTTTTCGGGATGCGCTCGGCCGAGCCTAAGAATCGCAGGATCGATTTCCACCGCATCAATGGACCGGCTATTACCCCGAATCGCTCCGGCCACGTCGTTGCCGCTACCCGCTCCAACGACAAGAACGCTGGGGCTCGCCACCGTGAAGCGAAAAGGAAGATTGTAAGGGCTATCCTCCGCCGGCACCTGCAGAAGGCCCGGATGCTGGCTGAGAAACTCCGGGGAAAGGTCGACGATCGTTTGATGGCCAACGTGGTTCACGTCGATGGTTGTCGCTTTCCAATCGCCGTTTTTAAAGTAGTCGCGCTGCACCTCGACCTGCTGATACGGAGTCCAGATGCTGAACTGATCCGGATCGGCCTTCTCGTGCAGCAGAATGACCGCCGGCACGATCAGCACAGCCACAGTCATCCGCCACTTCCATCCATCCTGCAGCATGGCGAATCCGAGCAAGATCGAGCCGAACCAGAAAGCCGGAGGCAACTCCAGGAAGCTAATGGCGGAAAACAGCGCAATGCCCAAAAGGCTTGCGCCAAGATTCCAGGAGTACGCCGTCAACCGGCTCGGGGCAGAATCCAGCTCCTGACTTACAACTTGCCCCAGCGGGATAAAGACTAACGTCAACAGGAAAAACAGAATTCCGACGATCGCAGCCGCCAAGATAAAGTTTGGCCAATTTCGCGCGGTTCCGGCAAACCAAATGGCCGTGTCCTGCCCGGCGCCCAGGGTCTGTGAAAGTCCTTCGAACATCGACGGCGTCCAGGGATTTCGGACGAGCAAGATAAGGGCCAGCAGAGCCTGAATGCCTCGCCTCCACCAGACGCGCTGCGACGCCAGCGCGCAGCCTACCCCAAAGCCAAGAAAGCAAAGCAGCAATGCCAGATTCTTGGCGTAAGCGAAAATCCGCACTTCCGTGGAGAGCCAGCGAATCAATGCAAGTTCAGCGACCAGCGTGCAGCAACTCGCGATCAGAAGTTTGAGAAGGTTGGGACGATTCTGCAGCATCGAGAGTTCGATTGGTTCAGAACAGCGGCGACTATACGACAACGTGCCCGCGATGACAATTTGGACCTTACCAATGCCCCGCCCGCCCGGCACCATTCCCTCGCATTGTTTAGAATGAAATCTCCGGGACCTTTCGGCCCCCGAATATCGTATCTACTCGTAGGTGGTTTGAAATCATGAGACTCATGCGGCCCTTGATACTGGCGCTGACGATTGCCGGCGCGTTCTTCTATTTCACGACCTGGCGGTCGAATTCCCGCTCCAGCGCGCTGCATCCCTCGAACTGGTTCAGCCAGCCGGCGAGCGTCGAGATCACGGAAGCGGCGGGTGGGGAACAGCTCGACAGCGAAGAGCAGAACAATATCTCCGTCTACAAGAAGAATATCCCTTCGGTGGTGAACGTCACTTCGCGGGCCATGACGTTTGACTTCTTCTACGGGCTGGTGCCTCAAGAGGGCCAGGGCTCGGGCTTCGTGATCGACAAGGACGGGCACATTCTCACCAACTACCATGTCATCGCCGAGGCGCGGCAAGTGGAAGTCACCATGCACAATCGCAAGAAGTACAAAGCCACGGTGATCGGCACCGACCCGGCGCATGACCTGGCGGTGATTCAAATCAAGGCCACCGACTTGGTTCCGGCAGTGCTGGGCGATTCGCACAACCTGCAGGTGGGGCAGAAGGTGTATGCCATTGGCAATCCGTTTGGGCTCGCCGGGACCATGACGCGGGGAATCGTGAGCTCGATTCGCCCGGTGCGCGAGCCCAACGGCGCGACCATCGATGAAGCGATTCAGACCGACGCCGCGATCAATCCCGGCAACTCGGGCGGTCCGCTGATGAACTGGCACGGAGAGGTTATCGGCATCAATACCATGATTCTTTCCAGCGTGAACCAGAACGCCGGCATCGGATTCGCCATTCCCATCAACACCGCGAAAGCTGTGCTGAATGACCTGATGACGCTGGGCCGTGTGCGGAGACCGGCGCTGGGTGTACGCACCATTCCGATCAGCCCGGAACTGGCCGATGAAATTGGACTGCCCGCGGATTACGGTCTGCTGATTCTGCAGGTAACCCCCGGCGGATCGGCCGATCTGGCTGGGCTGCGCGGCGGTGACCAGCGCGCATACCTCGGCAACAGTCTCATCATGCTGGGCGGCGACCTGATCGTAGCCATCGACGGCGAAAAAGTTACCGACGAGGACGACTTGGCCCAGATGATGAACGACCACCGCGCCGGAGACACGGTGAAAATCACCATCTTCCGCGGCAAGAAAAAAATGGATGTGCAGGTTCCACTGGGAGAAGCGCGGCAACAGGTGTAGAACAGCCGTCAGCTCTCAGCCGTCAGCTTTCAGCTAGACGGTATGCCTCAGCTTAGAACTGAGGTTTAGGTTTAGTCTGGGTGCCCCATTTCTCGCGTTCTTTGCGAGAAGTGGGAACAGCGCACGAAACACCATCGCAAATTATGGTGGTGGCCGAGTTTCTTTCTCCGCGCTCCCGGCATCCTCGGCGGTAAATGAATACCCATGAACGTCGATTCCATTCGCGCCCACTGCCTATCCTTTCCGCACGCGGTTGAGAAGCTGCAGTGGGGTGATGCGCTCTGCTTTAAGGTGGGCAGGAAGGTGGGCGGAAAGATCTTTACCATCGTCGGCCTCGATGATCTGCGGGTGTGCTTCAAGTGCAACCCTGAGGCATTCGCGGAATTGATCGAGCGCGAGGATATTCATCCCGCGCCCTATGTCGGGAGATATAAGTGGGTGATACTGGACCGGCTGGACGCGCTGCGCACGGATGAATTGAAGGAGTTGATCCGGCAGTCGTATGAGATGGTGGCGGCGAAAGTGCCGGGAAGGAAATCTGGTAAGAGGAAAACCTCCGCGAAGATCGGTGCTCCGAGCAGCAAGAAGGGGAGGGGTTGAGTTTCGGCTTTGGGGATAGACTTGGCGGGCAGGAGTGCCCGCTCCCAAAGTCTGTCATAGTCTGTAGCCAGATTTGACTCTCCTGCTGCGGTCGGCTAGCCTCAGAGTTCGGCCTGGTCTTTGGAAAACCTCGACTGCATGCGATCTCCGCATAAATCATGGATGTGGCGGCAAATGGCGGCGCTAGCCGTGTGTGCGCCGTTCGCCAGCGCTGCCAATTACCCGGTCCATGCGCAGCACGCGATTGTGGTCAGCGTGCATGAACTGGCTTCGCAGGCCGGGGTTGAGATCATGCAGGCGGGCGGCAATGCGGTGGATGCCGCGGTGGCTACGGGATTTGCGCTGGCGGTGGTGCATCCGGCGGCGGGAAATCTCGGGGGCGGCGGTTTCATGCTGATCCGCATGGCCGATGGCAAGGCGCACTTTGTCGACTACCGGGAAAAAGCTCCGGCCGCCGCGAAGCCCGACATGTATTTGGACGCGCAGGGCAATGTCATCGAAGGCGCCAGTGAGACCGGATACCAATCGATCGGCGTGCCGGGATCGGTTGCCGGCATGGTTTTCGCCGAAAAAAAGTACGGCAAGCTGACCCTGCAGCAGGTGATGGCTCCCGCGATCAAGTTGGCGCGCCAAGGTTACGCTCTGACTTGGGGAGAAGCGCGAGATTTTCAGGGCGACACGTATCTGGCGAAATTTCCCGAATCGCGGCGCATCTTCCAGCGCGATGGCAACTACTACCAGCCCGGCGATATTTTTCGTCAGCCTGACCTGGCGCGGACTCTGGAGCGCATTGCGGCGAAGCCCGATGATTTTTATCACGGCGGGATTGCGCACGAACTGGCGGCGGCGATCCAGAAGGGCGGAGGAATCATCACCGCCGAGGATCTGGCGCACTATGAAGTGAAAGAGCGCGAGCCGATCCGAGGGACGTATCGGGGATACGAAATCCTCAGCGCGCCGCCGCCGTCTTCCGGCGGAACGGTTCTGGTCGAAGCGCTGAATATTCTGGAGGGCTACGACCTGGCAAAGCTCGGAGATCGTTCGTCGCAATCGATTCACCTTACGACGGAAGCTTTCCGGCGGGCGTTTTTCGATCGCGCGGAATTCATGGGCGATCCGGATTTCTCGAAGATCCCCGTGGCTCAGCTCATTGACAAAAAGTATGCGGCTGGGTGGCGCGAATCGATTGATCCCGCACATGCCAGCGTCAGCAAAGAATTGAAGCGGCCTGCGGTCTTCCATGAGTTAGAGCAGTACGCGGCAACGCATCCGCAGCCCGTGGGCATGCACGAAGGCCAGCACACCACCCACTTTTCGGTGGTCGATGCGGACGGCGACGCGGTCGCGGTGACCACCACGATCAACGCCTGGTTCGGATCGCAAGTCACGGCCGAGGGTCTGGGATTTTTGTTGAACGACGAAATGGACGACTTCTCGGCCAAGCCCGGCGTCCCCAATGCGGATGGCCTGATTCAGGGCGCCGCGAACGCGATCGGGCCGGGGAAACGTCCGCTATCGTCGATGACGCCGACGATTGTGGTGCGCGATGGAAAGCCGTTTCTGGTGTTGGGTTCCCCGGGGAGTTCGAAGATCATCACCACGGTCGCCAATGTTCTGATGGGTGTGGTGGATTACGGAATGAACATTCAGGAATCGGTGAACGCCCCGCGTTTCCACAACCAGTGGTTGCCCGACGTGGTGAATGTGGAGAAATGGTTTTCGCCGGACACGATCAGCGCCTTGCAGAAAATGGGCCATCACGTTCAGATCGGCCTGCGCGAAGAAGGTGGCGGCTACTGGAGCGATGCCGAGTGTATTGAGATTGACGCGAAAACCGGCGATCGCCTGGGCGCTAGCGACGGGAGAAATAACGGCAAGGCAGTGGGATACTGAAAAACGGATTGGTGATTTTTGATTGTTGACTGAAAATCAAAGGCGTGCGGCTGGCGTTGTTAGTCAACGATCGGCAATCAACCATTCTTAAGGACTCAGCATGCTGAAAGCGGTGTCGACGTTCGTGTACGTCAAGGAGCGGTTGCATCCCGGGCTTCTGGACGGGCTCTCCCATAACGGCGCCCAGGCGGTCGAAATTTTTGCCGCGCGCCAGCACATCGACTATGCCAACCGCAAGCAGCACATCAAGGAAATTGCCGAGTGGTTTCGCGCCAGCGGAACTCCCCTGAACTCCGTGCACTCGCCGCTCTACGCCGACTACGAGTGGGGCCGCGCGGGCGCTCCTCCGGTGAACATTGCTTCCACCGATCGCGCCGGGCGAATCGAGGCCATGGACGAGATCAAGCGCGCGCTCGAAATCGCGGAGCAGATTCCATTTCGCTTTCTGGTGCAGCATCTGGGCACACCCAACGAGGACTTCAGCGAGAAGAAATTTGAAGCGGCCATGACCTCCATCGAGCACCTGCGAGCCTTCGCCAAGCCGCTGGGCGTGAGAATTTTGCTGGAGAATATTCCCAACGAACTTTCCACGCCGGAGAAGCTTGTGGAAATGATCCGCGGCGCACACTTCGACGATGTGGGGGTGTGTTTCGACGTCGGCCACGCGCACATGATGAGTTCGGTGCGCGAAGCCTTCGAGGTTTTGCGGGGCCACATCTGTTCGACGCACCTTCACGACAACAAAAAAGATAAAGATTCGCATCTGTGGCCGGGCGACGGAACGGTGGACTGGAAGGAAGCCGTGGAACTGCTGCGCTCAGCACCGCAGACTCCAGCGCTGCTGCTGGAACTGGAAAGCGATGAGAAGGTGAATCCGCTGGAGAAATTGGCGGCGACGTTTGAGAAGCTGGACGCGGCGTAGAAATTGAATCATTGAATCATTGACTGAGTGCGTCATTGACTCCTGGGCAAGTCGTTGCGGTTGCCGCCAGTAAAATCAATGACTCAATGATTCAATCTCTCAATGATTCAATCCGTTAATGATTCAATCCGTTGATGATTCAATGACTCAATCCATGCCCTCACCCGTAACCACAATCGCAGAAATCGGCAAGCACGAAGGCCAGTCGGTTACCATCCGCGGCTGGCTCTACAACCTGCGCGAGAGTGGGAAGCTGCTGTTCCCGCAGTTTCGCGACGGTTCGGGCGTGATTCAGGGCGTTGTGCCCAAGAACGCGGTTGCGCCGGAAGTGTTCGAGGCGATCAAGACCCTGACCCAGGAATCGAGCGTGATCGTCGAAGGCAAAGTTCGCGCCGATAAACGCGCGCATGGCGGATACGAACTCGACGTGGCCAGCGTGCAGGTCATCCAGCGCGTCCCGGAATCCGATCCTTATCCCATCACGCCCAAAGAGCACGGCACCGACTTCCTGATGGAGCACCGCCATCTCTGGGTGCGGTCACAGCGCCAGGCGTCGATTCTGCGCGTGCGGGCCGAGATCATCAAAGCCGCGCGCGATTTTTTCGACCAACGCGGATTCACGCTGACCGATCCGCCCATCATTACTCCGGCAGCATGTGAGGGGACGTCCACGCTGTTCCCTGTCGATTATTTCGAGGAACAGGCGTATCTCACGCAGTCCGGGCAGCTTTACGCGGAAGCTTTGGCGATGGCGCTCGGCAAAGTGTATTCCTTCGGCCCCACGTTTCGTGCGGAGAAATCAAAGACGCGGCGGCATCTCACCGAGTTTTGGATGGTCGAACCGGAAGTTGCTTATGCTGAGCTCGACGATGTGATGCAACTGGCCGAAGGGCTGATCAGCTTCATCGTCAAGCGCTGCCTGGAACACCGTCGCGCCGATTTGCAAACGATTGGTCGCGACGTTTCGAAACTGGAAAAGATCGAACCCCCATTTCCCCGGATCAGTTACGACGATGCGGTCAAGAATCTGCAGGAAGGCCACGCAAAAGGCGCGCTGGAAGCGAAGTTTGAGTGGGGCGGCGACCTCGGCTCGCCAGACGAGACTTATCTTTCCGCACAATTCGACAAGCCGGTGATGGTGCATCGCTATCCGGCAAAGGTGAAGGCGTTTTATATGGAGCCCGATCCCCAGCGGCCGGAGTTGGCGTTGTGCGTGGACGTTCTCGCGCCCGAAGGTTATGGCGAGATCATTGGCGGATCGCAGCGCATGGCTTCGCACGAGTTGCTGCTGCAGCGCATTCATGAGCACGGCTTGCCGGAAGAAGCCTTCAAGTGGTATCTCGACTTGCGCAAATTCGGCAGCGTGCCGCACGGCGGATTCGGTATGGGCATTGAGCGTGCCGTGGCCTGGATATGCGGCCTCGAGCATGTGCGCGAAACGATTCCGTTCCCGCGGATGTTGTACCGGCTGTACCCGTAAGAAAAGCGTTGACTCATTGAGTGGTTGATGCAATGTGTCAATCACTCATTTCCCGAAGCCCATGATGACCACTGCAAGCACCACCAATATCTCTCCCCGGAAGATTCGCGTGATCGGCGTGCCGCTGGACTTAGGCCAGTCGCGGCGGGGCGTGGACATGGGGCCGTCGGCTGTGCGCGTCGCGGGGCTTGAAGCGCGTCTGGAAGAATTGGGTCACGAAGTGGAAGACGGCGGAAACGTGGCTGTCGCCATCCCGGAGCAGAAAAAAGAAGGCGATCCGCACGCCAAGTATTTGAAAGAGATTACGGCCACTTGCACCAAACATGCGGAACTCGTGGTCAAGACCCTGGAAGCGGGAAAAGTTCCGCTGGCCTTGGGCGGCGACCACTCGATGGCGGCCGGCACGGTGTCTGGTGTGGCTGAGTTCTATCGCCGCCATAAAGAGCACATCGGCCTGATCTGGATCGACGCGCACACTGACATCAAC
>JGI12712J15308_10000051_pt1 | contig 28575 bp, 29 predicted proteins | sample JacPin_JW_Ref_O2_FD_15308 | JGI IMG/M metagenome (IMG submission 15308) | reverse complement strand
AGATCGAAATCCAATGTCCGCTCTATGCCAACTTAGTCGTGCGCAGCGTGCAGGAAGCACCTGCGGCTTTCTGCATCAATCTGTGACAGACGCTTCACGGAATTCCACGGCAGGGAGCGCCGTTGCTCGCGCTCACCAAGGACTCCGCCGATCTCAACACCTTCCCTGCAGATTCTGAAAGATCCTGCTCGCGCGCGCAGAAACAGCAGAAGCAGTTCTTCGCGCAAGAGCACGCTTCGTTCTTCTCCCGCGGAAGCGCCGGTCACAAAGGACAAACAGAGCAATAAGTGTCGCCCATCAATTTAGAAGCCGTTGAAGGAGAAATCTTCGAAAGGAATTACACTAGCGCAAGTGCGAAGCGTGTCACGAATGAAGTTTGTCGCTTCATGTTTTCCCTCCCGCCTGGCGGCGGATTCGAGCACTCGCTCTTCGGCCCGCTCACCCTGCGGGCCAGAGCTGACTACCAGCGCACGAGATTCGTCAACTCGACCGGCGCATTGCAGCACCAAAACAATCTACGTTTGGCCACCAGCGTCGCCTATCGATTTAGAATCCGTTGAAGCAGAGACCTTCGAAAGAAATTCCCGGACATCGCCGACTGATTCCGCTGGGGTACGCAAACTGGTTCTGTCGCTGCTCGATGACTGTCATCCCACCTGCTCAACGCTCGCTAAAGCACTACGCCGAACGGCTGACCGGTCCCCAGATCAGTTCTTCCCGGGGTCGGTGGCGGAGCGAGCCGGTGACCCAGCCGGATCAGCGGTTTCTCCAAGAGTTCGTAGCTCAACATACCCGTCAGGAGGAGAACCGCTAAGTTGAGTGGGAAGCGCTGCAAGAGCGAGAACGTGTGCGTCGCTCCCGGAATCAGAAACAGCTGCTGCCACAAGTAGAGACTGTATGAGATTCGCCCGATCCACTTCGCCACGCGGTTTTCAAGTAGTCGCCCAATCGCGCTCTCTGGGCGCAATGCCGTACCAGCGACCACGGCAGCCAGCAGCATCGACTCCCAAAGGCTGTATGTGTGCTTCCTCCACAGCGCCTGCAACAGCACGTACACAGCGAGGCATGTCCACCACGGACCCGCTGTAAAGTGCCGCTCGATCCATGCGCGCCCGGCCGGTTCTGCCAGAATCAGCGCGGCCAGGCAACCGAGCAAAAGTCCATCGAGCCGCACGTCCGTGCGGGTTCCAAACAGCAACCCCGGCACGTGCCGCTCCATCCACTGATAGTGAAAATCCCACCATCGCCACACCGCAACTGCCAAAGCCAGCCCTGCAGCCACGTACCTTGCCCATACCCGCCCCGAAAACGCCAGCAGAGCCGGCCACAAGAAATAAAAATGTTCTTCCACCGCCAATGACCAATAGTGAATGGTGTACCCGCCCCAGCCCACATGGATCCAATCCGGCGATACATAGTTTCGGAAAAACAGAACGCAACTCATCCACTCTAACGGCGTGACCGCCACGATTCGGAACGCTCCAAGCACGGCGATGACCCCCAGATAAAGAAATGCCGCGGGCAGAATCCGGCACGCTCGGCGGATATAAAAGCCTCTTAGACAAATGGTCCCGGTTAGTTGCTCTTCCTCAAGCAGCCGCGAGCAGATCAGAAATCCGCTCACCGCGAAGAACACGCTCACGCCGTCCGGGCCCGTTCGCAGAAACGGGTACCAGTGCGAACCCCTAAAAGTCCCGACAGTCGCGTGATCGAGCAGTACTCCCGCGATTGCAATCGCACGCCAACCATCCAGCGTAGCCAGATAGCCTGAACGCATCGTCGGCAAAGATGCTTGAGGAGTGGAACCCATAGACAGTCAGAAGCCTATCGGCAGGCATTTCATTGCGTTGCATCATAGCACTGGCGATGATCAAGGAAGTGGAGCGCACTGGGACATAGATGGCTCCCCACAAGTGCCTTCTTTTCTCTGCACATTTTTCGGACGCCAACCATACACAGCCTACCCGCTCATTCTGCACGCCCACCCCCGGGGCTCACGGGGCGGGGCCTCTCCACCCTCGATGTTTATATGTATGCCACGAGCGGAGACCCGTTTGGAAACCTCCTACCCCGTATCCCGCCTGCGAACAAAGAGATGAGTTTCTGCACCGCATCACCACGAACTCTTTGTGGATCGAGTTTCAGTAGAACACTTTCTCCAGCGGCTCGATCCGGAATCGCATGAACAACTTCGTCAACCAGTCCTACGCCGAGACGGCTGTGCGTTGTCCGGAGCGTCGAGCAATGAAGTTCACTGTGTTACCGTTGACTGGTCACCCGCAGTGCAGACTTGCTGGCGGGGCGAACTTCGACAACGTCAATCGAGAGACGCTACTGCTTTCGTTTCGCAGCTCTTCGTAGGAGGTTGAGTAGGGGTGAGTTGGATGTCAGTGTACCGCCAAGAAAGAGTACACCCCCGACGGAGCATCCGCTGCTGAGGAGCTTGCGTTGCAAAAGTGAAGAATGATCGTGTCCTTGTCACTAACGTACAGGTTTAGAGAAAGGTTGCCCAACCTTCCTGGCGGAGTGACTCCTGCTACTCGATCCGAGTTCACTATGCCGGCAACCTGTTCTTTTACGTCGGCGCAAGACTGAGCTCGTACGGTCGCGGTAACCTTTTTTGTGGTGTAGATCTTGATCTGGGAAATCGGCGAACCCGAACCGACTGTCAGGGTGTTCCCGCTTCTGATTGCGATGGGCACCGCGAATGTCTTTTCAGTCGCTGTCAGCCGCTCTTTCCAATTTGTCCCGTCTCCAACATTGCCGATATAGTTCGAGAGCGACTTTGGTGCTCCCAGACTAATCCCTATGTTGAGCGGGCTTCCATCGCCCTGGTCATACCCGATAAAAGCATCCTGGGGATCGTTTGTCGGGCGGTTGTTCCCGGACGCGACGGTTTTTTGGAAATTCGAATCCGAAAGCGTGATAATGTGCCCGGGCGCTGTCCCCAGACTTGAGAAGTTGACCCGTCCTTTCCAGTTCAGTCCGTGGCCTGCATCAGCGTTCGGTTTCACAGCCAGTACAAGTGCCCCCTGCAACGGAAAGCTCGAAGGAGGGTTCGTAGAACCGATACAAGTTGCCCAGAGAGGCGTCCAAGAAACTGACGCCCCACAGTTCAGGGCCGAAACCGCCGGAGCAACACTCCCTAGAAGTCCCACCACGCCCGATGGAAGGGCATCGACTATGGCCTTAGCGGCTGTGAATGGGTCGCTAGAGTCCTGGTTCGATCCCAGCACGAGATTTCCAGGCCAGAAATTGAGCAGCGGGAAATATGTAGGAGCAGCAACCGTGTACGTATGCAGAAGTGTCTGTGGATCGGTGAATAGGCACACGCCATTGGCACAAACAGAAGTTCTCGGCACTCCCACCGCGACGGCATAATTTCCGGTGCCGAAAGGAGCTTGTTCGGGGTCACCTGGCGAGAGCGTTACTCGAAGCAGATCTAATGTGCTGGCTCCGGGAATATCGGGTACCGTGACCATGATATTTCCAGATCCGTTCGACAAGGCATTCCCTGCGTACAAGGGATTGGAGTTACCGAATCGGGGATGATGGGCCGCAATGTAGTAGCGATAGTCTGTTTTTCCAGTGTTCGCAAACTGAGGGATTGCTCCGGTTGGGGCCTCTCCACCCTCCACTTTCACCCTGCCACCCTGTGCAATCACGCCCGCCTGACCAACTTTTCCCAAAGGGTTGGCAGCGGAGCAATTACCGACCTCCTCGTAAACATTCTCCAGTTCGACACCGCCATACCCGCCCCTCCGGGTGCCGGCGCGAACGCCGTATTGTGCATAGCCTTGAATTACGCTGTCCGACACTCTAAGCGTATTGCCGCTTTGCCAATCAATCCCGTTTCCCCGGCATTGCATGGAGATGTTCAAATGCTTCAGCCAGCCTACGGCTGAGTACTTGTTGAATGGACCTGGCGCCGATACAACCGGGTCGCACGCGGTTTTATCACAGCGAACGCCGTAGTTAGAATATGTTCCTCCGAGTTCCGTATCTAACCCATCGAGAAGAAATGCCTGATCGTCGTCCACCTGCACAAAAGAACTGAAATAGGCGCCCTTTAGGCTCACACGCGTCGAGACATTGAAAACTCGTGTCTTCTGCGCGTTCACTTCAATAAAGGGCTTCTCCCCTCCTGCCGCCATCGCACGCCCGCGGGGATTGATCAACGTAATGTCGGAAAACAGTCCTGAATTCGCCGCATCACCAACGAGAATGCAAGTATCCTCCATCCAACATTCAACAATCGAACCGGAGAAGTCGACCGTGATATTGGACGCGCGAATCGATACCGGAGCGTACGCTCTGAGCTCACCCGGCGGCACACCCACGTGTCCCGACTGCGGCGCACCGTCTGGATTGCTGGGGGTGAAGCGCGCGGCCACAAGAGCTTCCTGCAGCCCACCTGAAGCGCTGCCCACTCGATAGCCAGGCGGATGTCCGTACCGAGTCTTGAACTCCAGAGTCCCCGAACTCCCGTTCGCAGCACAAGTACCCCCTGTCACCTTTACCGCCTCAGCAGTCCCCATTCCCGAGATCAAGATGTAATATGCAGGCTCAGCACTGCGGACACCGGCAGCGCAAGAAATATTCAGCTTGTGCACACCGGGAAGGCCAAGATCCTCGCCGGGAAGAACCGACCACATGAAGTTAGACGCGTTCTTAATCGTCGCTGACGCCAAGGTAGGCCCCGCAGCTTCCTGCCCGGCTTTCTCAGCCGCGCTGGAGTGATAGGACCTGAGAGTCAGAGCACTCGCTGCCGCTAATGTTCCAAGTGCCAAGAACTTGAAGGCAAGTGTGGTACGCATTTTTCCTCCGACGGGATTTGTTGTGCTTGCCTAAAGTGATAGCACGAGAACGGAATTGTGTGATATAGCTGAATATCGTTTTTCTCGGAGCAATCCATTGTCCGCCGCCGTGACCATGCCCCTGCAGATAAAGGTGCAGCCTTCCCTTCGAAAACAATGGGAAGCGCGCTATGCGATGGTTGATGCGTGGCGTGGCCTGGCGGCACTTGGCGTTGTGTGCTACCACCTCGGACTTCGCGTGGGCTCCGATTTCGATCTCGGTCACGCCTGCGTCATGGTGTTCTTCGTGATCTCGGGATATTGCATCGCGGCCAGCACAGACTCGTGCCAGCGCAACCAAGTTGGCCCCCGTGCTTATATGTGGCGGCGTGTTCGTCGAATCTATCCGCCTTATTTTTTTTCCCTTTGTTTCTTCGCTGCAACTCGGCTTGTCAAGTTTGAGGTTGGATTGGGATCCCAACTCTCAACCTCTCCAGTTACCTGGATCAACAATCTCACCATGACACAATGGTTGAACCTGGTATTTCACCCCGCTCGGCATCCCTTTGACAATCCGTCGCTCTTTGTCGCGGGATACTGGTCTTTGAACTACGAGGAGCAGTTTTACCTGGTGATGGGAATCATCGTGTTCAGCGCCACCTACTTCAAGAAAAGCATGCTTGCGCCGATTGTTGCCCTGATGCTGGGTTCCTTCGTCTGGAATCTCACTCACCCCTTCACTTATCACGGATTCTTCTGGGAGTACTGGATCCCCTTCGCTTTAGGCGCGCTCGTGTTTAATCGCCTTTGTAAGATACAAAATCGCAGAGTCTCGGCATCAATCGACCTCGGCATCCTAGCGCTTCTGCTCTTTTCATCCTATCGCTACTACTCTTCGAATACATGGTCCGCGCGGTGGCTCTACACTGAGTGGATCTTGACTTGCACTTTTGCATTGATGCTCATCTACCTGCGTTCTTGGGACACGCAATTCAGGGACAGTCGGTTCGGGGTAGCTTTAGGTACTCTCGGTCTGATCTCGTACAGTCTGTATTTGACACATCAGTTTAATTTGAGGGCCTCGTCCATCGTGGCCTCGCGACTGATCCACCTGGGCCTTCCGCAATTCTCCGAATTTTTCCTACGATTGATTTTCAGCTGCGCCGTGGCGACGATCTTCTGGTTCTTTTGCGAGCGCCCCTTTCTCAACAAACCGCTCGGCACTTACCGGTTATAGGGTTCGCGAGTGCCGGGAGCAATGGTAGTTCTATGGTTTACCGCGACTCGTGAAGTGGCTGCGTTCTCGGTTTGCTTTATCGGGGCGGATTTTCTGTTAACCGCCTGCTTGCTGTCCTATTTCATTCTGCTTATGCGATGCCTCGAACAGCCGGAGAGTTTTGGGAAATGGCGGACGTTAGGTGTGGCGCACGGGGTGGCCCGGGCAATGTTGATGCAGACTCCGTGGTCACCGATGTAGAGAAACTGGATCCAGACGCGGTGCTGGTCTGGGATGCGCCCGCGCACGCGAAATACCCCGGCGTCGTGAGCAGGCTACAACACGCCCACCCGGATGCGTCTACGAGCAGCATCAGCGACCCCATAAAGGGCAACGTCGGAACTCTGATTCTTTTCAAGAGAAGGGCTTAGTGTGAACCCGTCGCATCACGGTTTGGAGGGCCCATCCGCCGGCGATCCAGGCCCGCGGATGCGGGAATTGCTGGTATGCCCGCGTGACAAGGAAGGGCTGCAACGGGACGGAGCGAGCCTGGTCTGCGGGCAGGGACACCGCTATGCCGTGATTGACGATGTTCCGATTCTCCTGGTTTCCGAAGCCGAACAAACGCATATCGAGGGCGCCCGAGCACTGGCCGTGGCGGAGTTGGGGGATGCCTCTTCCCTGCCGAAATTCAACGTACAGCCTGGCGAAATTGATCCGTTTGTGAAGAACGTGATCTCCGCCACCAACGGCAGCCTGTACCGGCATCTGGTGGGAAACCTGAAGGAATATCCCATTCCCGGTCTCAGGCTTCCGCCGGGAAACGGCAGACTTCTGTTGGAAGTTGGCTGCAATTGGGGACGTTGGTGCATTGCCGCGGCGCGGGCGGGATTCCGGCCCATCGGGATTGATCCGTCGTTGAAAGCGATACGGGCTGCGAATCGTGTTGCCAGACAGTTGGGCATCAAGGCCGAGTATGCTGTGGCCGACGGGCGCTATCTGCCCTTTCGCGAAAACACATTTGATCAGATTTTTTCTTACAGCGTTCTGCAGCATATCTCGCGGGAAAACGTTGCCACGAGTCTGGCCGAGATGCGGCGCGTTCTCAACGTCGATGGGGGCGTTCTGGTGCAGATGCCCAATATGTTCGGGGTGCGGTGCTTGTACCATCAGGCGCGCCGCGGATTCCGTTTAGAACGGGATTTTGAAGTTCGCTATTGGAAGCCGGCGGAATTGCTCGCGGCATTCAGCTCGAGCATTGGGCCGTCCGAACTGAGCGTGGATGGTTTCTTCTCTCTCAACGTGCAGCCAAACGACATTCATTTGCTCCCTGCCCGATATCGCGCCTTGGTGCGCACATCAGAGGTCTTGCGCCGTCTCAGCAACAAGGTTCCCGCATTAATGAAGGTTGCCGATAGTCTTTACGTCAGCGCCCGGCGCGCGGTGTAGCGTTGATTGGGAGCCGAGTTCGCTGGCGAGTGACAGGATCTGATCTACGTGCCGCTTCCAGCTGAAAGCGGTGGAACGAACGACGCCAGCCCGAGCCAACTGACTAGCCAACTCCGAAGAACCTGCAACTGCGATAATCCGTTGCGCCAGATCTTCCGGTGAGAAGCGCTCGAAGTACACGCCCGCGTCGCCGCAAATCTCCCGATGGACAGGCAGATCGGAAGCTACAACCGGCAGAGCACTCGACATGGCCTCCACCAGGGGGTGGGCAAAGGATTCGGCATACGCGGGGGTCACGTAGACATCTGCCGATCGATACACGTGGTGCAGGAGCGAATACGGAACCGAACCAAGTTCGACTACTTCTTCCGAGAGGTCCAGTTGACGCACCAGGGCCGCCGCTCGCTCTGGGCGATAGGCCCCTGGATTGGCGCCCGGCGCAAGCTTGCAGGTCAGAAAAAGACGAACCGGGCGCGGCGCCAGTTGCCGCCGGATCGCGGGCAGTGCGCGGATCAACGTCTCGAAATTGCGGTAGTAGTTGTAGTGGCTGACAAACAACAGCCGAAGCGCGCCGCCGGCGCATTCGAGCTTTTGACGCACGGCATCGGGAAGAGGCGATTGATCGTGCACAAAGGTGTCACGATCGAAACCATGGTGAACGGCAGAGATGGGCGCACCGGTCCAGCATTGCAGCTCTTCTGCAAAGGATTGGCTGGGAGCCACAACCCGGTCGGCGGCGAGGATCGACCATTTCGCGAACTCGGCTTTCAGACGAGTTTCGAGCCAGAGGCGAGTTTGCCCACGCCCGCGAAGGTCGCGGTCGAAATCGCCGGAAGTGTAGAGGGAGTTCCTGCTCAACAGAAGTTGCGGCAGGGGAGAATTCCAGACGGCAAAGTTTCCGGCGGAAAGCAAAACACCGGCACCGCTGTGGAGAGCAAGCCTCCGCACCATGCGCTGCTCCAGCCAAAAACGCAGAGCAGGTCGGGAAGTCCCTTCCCACTCCAGAAACTCGATGTTGGATCGAATCTGAAATTCCCGGCGCAATCCTGCATCGAGCAAAATGGTCGCCATCGCATCGTTGCGGGCGGCGATCTGAGGGATCACGTTGCGCATGTATGTGAGCCCCCCGCCGGCAGTGGCAGCCAGGGCATTCACGAAAAGGTGGATCATTGATTATCGTCGAATGAATTGACAGTCAACTGATTGGCAGTCAATTGATTGGCCGTCAGCGGAGCAGGGCGGGCAGCCAACGAAGCACGGTTCCCACCACTCACGTATATAACGGCCTCTTCCGCCGGCTGAGGCTGGAGGTCATAAAGCAGGAACACGAAGGTCCAGAAAAAGACGGTGAGGTAGTAGCCGACCGCGAAGAGCCAATCCTCAAAGACGGCATGCACCAGCCCCGCGATGCAGACCAGCACCAGGGGAAGAGCGTAATTGCGCGGATCCGGCGAACGCCGGATCCAGCGACACGAGCGAACGATTAGGCCCAACACCAGCAAGAGCAATACCGCAAACGGGATCACTCCCACAAGCCCAACGTACTGGACCAAGGCGAGGTAACTGTTGCCGTGTTCGCGGTTGCCCTCTTCAATGGTGCGAAAGTTCGAATCCCAGGCCGTGGGAGCATCGACGATATCAGTGCCAAAGCCGCTGCCAAACCACGGGCTTTCTCGGATCACGTCGGCAGTTTCGGCCCAGGGAGACTTGCGCGATCCGAACACTCCCAGTTCGCGGGGCTTGCCCTTGTAAATTAGATCTTCGGTAAAGCTCGAAACCAACGAATTGAAGTAAGCGGGCTGCACCACAGCAACGGCCGTCAAAAGGAAAACCAGAATAAAGGCGCCTTTGAGGAACAGTTGTTGGCGACGCAATAAGACACAAAGGACGGTAGCAGCCACAGCGCAGGCCAGAATGCCGGCCCGGCAAACGGAAAAAAAGAGCAGATAAGTTGCGAGGCACAAAGCGATGGTTCGCCTCTGCCGGATATTGCGATCTTCCGTGATCAAAACGCCCCACAGCAAAACTGGGATGATGACCACTCCCATGATCGCCCCAAGAGAATTGGGATTGCCAAAAACTTCGAAACGCACCACCAGATAGAAAAAGCCCGAGAGATAACTCACCACCTCACAAGCCGTCAGTAATCCGCGAAAAAAGGCGGGCTCGCGGCCCGCCAGAGCGACTCGGGCTCCGAAAGAACCGTATAGAAACAATAAGAAGAGACTTAACGACTTCAGGAGCGCCATCTCGGGGCGGGTCGAGACCATCGAGGAAACCGCAGCCGACAAAACGCAGAGCAGCGCGACGAGCTGTAGGGCGGAAAAGTGGCGTCGCCGATCGAGCTTCCCCCACTTGACAATCCCCACCAGCGCTCCGAAGCCCAGAAAAAACCAGCGCACCACGTTTCCCGAGCTCCACAGCGGCAAGGCGCTGCCCGCCCAAAGAAACGTCAGCATCAAGACGGCAAAGAACCATTTTTCGTAATGCCAGATCGTAACCACCAGGATTTCAAGCAGGAGGATGGCACCCAGATAAGTGAAGTTGGTGAAGTATCCTGGACGAGTTTCCGCAGCATAAAGCAAAGCCAGGAACAGAACGGGGATGGCCAGCACCCCAAGGATGCGCTCACTTGTCATGCTGGTTCACCAGAGACGATGCCAGGGCCTGACCGATGCCGGCGGCGCATTTTTCCGGCGTGTAGTCCTGAATCCGCTGAAAGCTCCGGCTGCCCATCCGCTGCGCCGATTCCGGATCATCGAACAGCGACTGCATCGAGCGCACCAATCCTTCAACGTCGCGCGGCTGGACCGCGAAGCCATTCCAGCCATCCCGCAACAGATCGGGAACACATCCCGCGACCTGCGAAGCCACGATCGGCAGGCTACACGCCATCGCTTCGTTGACCACCAGCCCCCATGGATCGCTGTAAGTGGGGAACATGAACGCCTCCGCGAGCGCATAGATTTCCGGTATCTGTTCGCGATGCACCCAGCCACAAAACCTTACCACGCCGGGCTGGATTCCCGCCGCCAGCCGTTCGAGTTCCTGGCGCGCTGCCCCTTCCCCGACAACGACCAAACCTATCCGGGAGCGGACCGAGGCATCCAGTTTGGCATACGCGTCGAGAAGTTCATAGACCCCTTTTTCCCTGATCAACCTCCCAACACAGAGGAAATAGCGTGGAGGCAGGTTGTTGCGGTTGCGAATTTCTCGCTCCCGCTCGCGTGCTTCTTCGGCACCGGCTGCAAAAAAATGCACGTCGACGGCATCCGGAGCAATGAATATGGAATCGCTCGATGCACCCAATGCGAGAAGGTAGTCCCGCGAAGTCTTCCCCGCCGCCACAAAGGCCTGACAGCGCTGGCGAAACTTTCGCTTGATGAACTCAACAACACGATGACCACGACGAATATCGAGGGCAGTGCTTTCCGACCACAGTAGCAAGGGCACACCGTGACGCTTCGCCCAGAAAGCAGCCTGCCACGAAGCTACGTAAGCGTACCCGCCGCACAGGAGCGCGTCAGGCTGGGCGCGGCGCAGTGCAGTGCTTAAACCCCAGTTCAACAGCGCATTGTATTTGCCGATGCGACGCCGCCAGGCTGGCAACACTTCGTAAGAGAACCTAATTTCCTCCCTGTAGACGTGCCATTGACGAAGACTGGGATCATTTTCCGAAAGAAAGATTACGTGGAGCTGAACATCGCCGCGTGCCGCCAGCGCATTGAATACCGGGATGCGGTACGGAGCGACGATTTCAGTGAGGATGACAAGACGGCGCGTCATTCCGCGGCCTCGCGGTAGATTCGCAAGAGACTCTCGGCCTGGTGGGCAAGAGTGAAGCGATCGAGAATCGTATCGCGCGCAGCGATCGAGATGTTGCGCCGGCGCGTTTCATCTTTCAAGAGCATCGCGATGGCCAACCTTAGTTCCTTGTCGTTGTCAGGTCCGACCAGGAAACCATTCGAGCCGTGTTGAATGACCTCGGCGATGCCCTGCCCACGGCAACCGATCGCGGGCTTGCCCGTGGACATGGCTTCCAGGTAAACGCAGCCCAGTCCTTCGTAACGACTGGGCAACGCAAATAGTGTGCAGCTCTGCATAGCGGCCGCGACTTGCTTGCGCGACTGCCTTCCCAGGAATTGCACTTTTTCCGTGACCTGCAGTTGCGCACACAGCGTTTGCAGGCGGGCACGTTCTGGGCCGTCGCCGATGATCTCCCAGCTCAACTCAGGAAACTCGCCAGCCAGCGCGGCGGCCGCGCAAATGAGCGCAGCATGCCCTTTGATTGGAATCAAGTTGCCAACGCTGAGGATCACAGGCGCGGCGGCCGTTCGATCAGGGACGGGAGCAAATAGCTCGGGATCGACGCCGTTATAAACCACCGACGTTCGGCAACTCCCTCCGGAACCCTCCAGCACCGCCTCACGCACGTGCTCGCTGATGCAGATGGCGCGCCGCGATGAGCGATAGACGCGCTGAGAAATACGGCGGCACCACTCGCCCGCTCGTCCGCTGACCTGCACCGTGGAGAAGGCATCCAGGCCGTGAACCGAAACGACGTACGGAATATTCAGCTCGGTGCTTAGCAGCATGGCGGCGTGGCCGCAAGGCAATGGCCCGTGGGCGTGAATTAAGTCGATGTGCTGCGACGCGTGTAGCTTGCGAACCTGGCTGACTATGCGCGCGAACAGAAAAGCTCCAGCGCTGGGTAACCCAAAGCCCCCCGGGAAAGAAAAATAGCGCAGCCAACGCGCTGTGATAGCAGACTCGCGCGCGCGCACGGCCCCTCGGTAGACCGGTTGCACCGCAACGACTGTGTTGTGAATGCACGCTCTTGCCAGCCATGCCAGCGGCTCTGAGATAAAGCAGCCCGCCGCATCGTCTTGATCCGTTGGATAGAAAGGTGTCAGCGTCAGAACGTGGAGTGCTCTCGCACCGCGCGGTATGCTCTCCCCCGGTGAACTCATCATTCCGCAGCCCGTTTGCGCGGTGTGAGCCTCAGAAATATGTCTTCCCATTGGCGAGTGATGGGATCCCAATCGAACTTCTCGATGTGAATGCGAGCCGCGCGCCCCATAGTCTTCCAGAGCTCGGGGCTGGCAATCAGCCTCTCCACATGAGCCCGAAGCTCGTCTGAACTTCGGCCCAGATATCCGGTTTGTCCGTCGAGGACAGTCTCTGGCCGGTAATCGGTGCGAGCGATCACAGGCAGGCCGCAGGGCACCGCGTCACGAACCTCGGGCGCAACCTGCTCCAGAAGAACGCCCAGCTTCCGCGACGGATGTAACGGACTAACGCCTTCCCGTGCGCACCCGCGCCCACCAAGGCTTCTACCATATGGCTTCCGATGAAACCGCCAGCTCCAGTCACAAGCACACGAAAATTGCAGTATTCCGGCTTGGGGCTCATTGGTTTCTGATAGTCACAGCGTCATACTTGGAACATCACGCTTCGGAATGTTCTGGAGACGACCGCGCCCATTCTAGCCGAAGTTCGCGCAGCATTGCTTGCAGGCCCGAGCCTACGTCTCGCTCGCGGACGGAGATCCGAAGGTGTTCCAGGGCTTGTTGCAAAAGACGGCGCCGCACCGGTTTCTCTGCGCTTGCGGGCAACGGCTGGTGTTCGCCGGGATCCGCTTCCAGGTCATAGAGACGATCGGCCGGGGGATCGAACTCGAGCACGAGTTTGTAGCGGGCTTCTCGCACCGCCAACACGCGAGGTCCCAGACGATCCTCTTTTTGAAAAGGGTTGGTGCAGCCCGCAACGCATTCGGAGACGGCTGCCTCGTCTCGAAGAACACCCTCCCGTACCCGCGCCCAAGAGCTGCGTCCGCGAAACGCCGACGGGATCGGTAGCCTCGCTGCGTCCAACAGGGTTGGGGCGAGGTTCAGCAAGCTGAATGGAGTCCTGGGCAGTTCCCTTTTTTCGGAGCCTGGAACGCGCAAGAGCAAGGGCACATGAATCAATTCTTCGCTAAGCCGCGAGGGAGGGTGAAAGCGGCCTCCGTGGTCGAGAAACTCTTCCCCATGATCGGCGGTAACAGCCAAGATGCAATCAGGCCAGCGCTGGGACACGCGGAGCGCAGTAACGAGGCGGGCCATCTGCTCGTCGACCCAGCGGATGCCAGCGTCATAGAGGGCGACAATGTAATCGCGGTGACCTCCCAGTTTCTTGGGCCCGAGATCGCTCCGATTCCAGTAAGAATTCAAATACCGCGCACGAAAAGGAGTGATTGGATCGCAACCCATGAGCTCCAGCGCCTTTTCTTTCGGGTAGTAAGGCGCGTGCGGATCCATGAGGTGCAACCAAAGAAAAAACGGGCGCTTCCCGATGGACTCCAGCCACGACAGGGCATGGTCGATGATCACGTCGGCGGCAGGAAAGCGGCGCAGCGCGTCGAGCGAACCGGGAGCAGGCGTCGCTAACCGCTGACAGTATTGAAAGTACAATGAATCATAGACAGAGCCCAGCGGCCCCATGCGTGGACGAAGCTCCTGCAGCTTGCGGTTCATTCGGCTCGCCCAACCGTTGCCGTTCGGAATGGGCATCGTCTCAACCAGAGCCGTCGCCTTGGCGTCCAAGAAGTCGCGGAAGGTATCAAAGCCCTCCTCGTAGTCGAACTGAGCCGAGATATACGGATTGGCAGCGCCGAATGACGCGGTTGCGTATCCAACTCCCTTGAGGACAGAAGCCAGGCTGGTCTCTCCGGGCGCCAGGCCCAACACGTCGCGACCCAGCGCGAGCGGATAGCGCGAAGCCATGATCGCCGGGAACGAATAGTAGGTGGGTGCGCCCGCGACAATGGCGGAGGGGAAAACGAATGCTTCCCTGGCCAGAGAATCGAGGAAAGGCGTGGTGGGGCGGTCATATCCCATGAAGCCGACGTGATCGGCTCGCAGGCAGTCCACTGTGATCAGCACGATTGATTTCTGCATAATCCGTCCAAGCGTGACCAGTCAGGATTCCTGAAGGGGCGCAACTCGCGACCTGGTGAAAGATTTGCGAGTGACGTTAACACAGACCGCCCCTTGCGCTGTTTCACATGAGCCTTTGTTCGCGACTTCGTAGATCTCCCCACCATGAAGATACAGCACGTCGGGATGAGCTAACTCCAATGCTGCAAGAAATTGATCCAGGAGTTGAAGCGTGCGGCTGCGAAAATCTTGCACGGAAGAATGGAAGTTGATGGAGTGCACGGACACGATCGCCGGTATCTTGCGCTCGAAACAAGCTTCCGCGCTGCGGAGGCAAGTATCGAGAGAGAAGTCTCGGATTACAGCCGGCTCGAATTCCACCGTGCGATAGAGCTGCAGTAGTCCGTGACGATCGAAATGAGGTGGGATCGCGACTCCCGGACCGTTCTGAGCCACGCGGATTCCGATTTGCGCCCACGCCCGGTGCGTATCGTGGTTCGCTCGATAGCCGGGTGCGCACGCCGAGCGCGGCAGTGTGGAGAAAAGTTTGGCGAAGTCGCCCACGGCCTTGCCAATCAGATCCCGTTGAGTGTTGGCGGGAAGGAATCGATCGTCCGGCGGAGCTTCGGCATCCCAGTATTCATAGCCAATCCAGGGCATGCGCCAGTGGATGTAAGGCGTACCGGCTTTCCATAGGGTTCGCAGAAGGTGTCCGCGTTCAGCGGAATCGGCAAGATCACGCTCGACCGCTGAGAGGCAGAAATGCGTCGTGCCGTGCAAAGCGGGATAGAAGAGTCCTTCCTGAACGCCTTCGCGGTAGGCTTCTAGCAGACCCGGGCGGTTCCACCCGGCAGGAAGACCTTCGGCGAGGGGAAGGAGATGAATCTGCTGGAATCCCCCGGCTGACAACTTCCCAAAGTCCATATTCTCCAGAACCATCTTCTGCAGATCGAGGTTCGCCACCATGAAATTCATTTCAAGGCCGGGAGAACGTCCGACGGAGTCGTGATGGCCCCGCAGCACCGCACGCAACGCGGCAAGGTCCTCGGCGGTCTCAAGAGTGTAAAAATCGTAAGGTCGTTCGCCCAGAACCACACCCGATGCGGCAAGTTGCTCGAGCCCCTCCTGGTCGCGCAATCCGGCTCGACCCCAATCGTCGCTCTGAAGGACAACGATGGGTCGGTCGAACTGAAATCCTTCAACGGGAAGCAGGTCCAGGCCGCGGTGCCAAAGGTTTCGGAGGATATTCATTTCTGCGCAGGAGCTGTAGCTGCCGGTTGCCTGCAGTTTATCGGTGCGAGGCTGGGGTCGCCTCAGATATAGCCGAGTTCACGCAGCCGCTCTTCGATGATGCGCTGCTCGGCGTGGTCGAGCTGCAATGCCTCGTCGCGCGACAAATCGCGGAGAATGAAAGTCAGCAATTCTTCCACGGTGCCGAATCTCTGGGAGAATTTCTTTTCGGCAGCCGCGCACAATTCCGCGGGCAGGCGAACTTCGCGCATCTCCGTCACGGCAGTAACCCGGCGATGGGGGCGCCGTCCGGTCCGACCACGCCCCAAGGCGACGGACCCAACGCCACGATCGGATCGACCATCACAATTGCCATAACAGCCTCTACTTTGACTAGCAGTCTTCATACGACAACGAAAATGAAAATAGCTTACCGGGAAGCCTCTGCAGTTTACCAGTTGCCCGCGAAGCGGCAGTCTGCCCGTATCATTTTTGTGCCAGGGCGCTGTAGTTGCCCGCGACCTGATCGTTCGTCGAAAGTCCGGCGTTCTCTAGTACCAGCCCAACCAGATTCAGCACTGGCACAACCGTATGGTGCAGAATCTGCCGGACGAATTCATACTTCGCGAAAATGCTGATGGCCGCGGCGTTCAATCGCAAGGCGCCCCCGATGCTTGTAACCTCGGAGACGATTTCGATTTTGGAGAATGGCCCCAAAGCAAACTTCAGCCCCGCGGGCAGGTATCGCCAATGCTCCTCATCCGCTACACGTGGGTACATGGAGGCAACACTCAGCATCAGGTGTCCGCCAGGTTTCAAGACCCGGTGGATTTGAGCGGCCACGACGCGAGGTTCCGGAAAAAGTTCGAAAACTTGAGTGGCAAACACCAGGTCAAATGTATCGGCCCTGAAGGGAAGTTCTTCCCCTTTTCCCATCACGTCCACAAGCGGCGTCCTCTGGATATCCAGAGCGAGGTAGCGCTGGACACGGTGCTGGATCAACGGGCGGTAGGGCTGATACCGTCCTCCGACATCCAACACCGCAAGGCGGTCTCCGGGAATACCCTCCAACCATTTGCTGAAAATCAACCGGCGTCGGCGTAGGACCAGATAACTCGCATGCGTGATGGAGGGATAGAGCCTCGCATCGGCAATCTTCAGCAATTCAGCGACCGAGTATTGGTCTTTCATTAATCCTCAAGGTGACGCCTGAGCAATTCAGGAAGCGCGCTCCGCAATCCCAGGGAACCAATTGCAAATCCGGGACCAGATTGCGTTTGCGATTAGACGGTCGTCTGCATCAAGGCCCAAAAGAAGAACCGTCCCGACGAAGATGACATAGACGAAAACCGTGCTGAACACCAAGACCGGGATGTCCGCCCGGACTGATCGCAACCCGACTCTGAGGCCGACCGCTACGGCTAAAGTGACCGCGGCGGGCACGCCAAGAGTCCAATAGCTGCGATTGTAAGGAAACAGCTTCAAATGCGTCTTGACTTCGAAAAGGCACCACACATTAGAAACTACGTTCCCGATCGCAGCGGCACCGGCCGCTCCCGCGATACCCCATCGAGGCACAAAGAGCAGGCACAAGGTAACGGTGACAACGGCCATGGTCATTTGAACTTTGACTAGCCTCTTCTCGTTTCCTGACATGAGAAGCAGATACCCGACTGATCCCGTCGCGCAGTTCACTAGTTGTCCCGCGGCTCCGATCACTAAGATAACCCAGCCGGCTTCGAACTCATGTCCGAACACGCGCATCAGCACTCTTGAAAATAAGATGACTACGGCAGCCAGCGGCAACGTCAGCCCAGTAACCCATTTAGTCAAGGTCTGAAATAGGCGGTTCAGAAGCTCGAAGTCACCGCGAGCGTGCAACTCGGCAATGGTCGGGGAAAATATCTGGTTTACCGATTGCAGCGCGATCGGAACAAAAGCAACCACCGTAGCTGCCACCGCATAGACTCCAACCGATCGAGCGTTCAGATAAAACCCAAGAATGATTTTATCCGTTTGGCCATACAGAAAACCTGTGATGTCCATCGCAAATGCAGCCGCTGCGAAAGTGAACATCTCCCGCTGCGGATAATCGATCCTTGTCAGCGAAAACCGGGCCGCGACAGGTGTGAGCTTGTAAGTCGTCCAAATCAGAAGAGACAACACGACAAGCGCGCTGACAACTTGGGCAAAGATATAGCCCCAAAGCCCGCCTCCAAAAAAGATCAGGATCAGGGTGAAGACTATGGTCAGCAGGACGCCTGCAAAGTTCGTGATGATGGTTCTCTTCGCCACCTCCTTGTAACCGGTTAAGAGTTGACCGAAGAATGTCGTCAGTGCCCCGAGAAAGAGGATCAAGGCAAAAAGACGAAGATACCCTGCCAAAGCGGGAGTGTGATAAACATTGACAGCCACCCAGCGGCGCGCGAGCACGACGCACGCGGCAAGCAGCCCGTTGATCCCGATCAGGATGAGGACACTCCACGCCATGAATGCCCGTAGTTCTTCCATGCGGCCAGTGCTGGCGTAAGCGGCCGGAAAACGCGAGGCCGCCCAGGTCAAGCCAAATCCGCCAAAAACTCCAGTCAGGCCTACCACCGTCATTCCCAGAGCGTAAATGCCAAGAGCTTCCGCACCGAGTGTGCGCGCAAGATAGATCCGAAAGATGTAGCCCGCAACCGCGGTGAACATGGTCCCGGCAAAAAACACGCCGGATTGCCGCGAGATATGTCCGACCCGGGACCGAAACTGTTGAGTTTGGATTGCGCCAGGATCTGGACTGGCGACCGGCGGCGCAAGCGCTTCAGCCCCGCCGCTGCGCCGGGCGACGCCCGGATAGGACAAGCCGGCAGCCGAGTCAGCCTTGGCAGCTTGATCTTTCAGATCTTTCATAACGTAGGCCCCGCCACGGCGCCCGTGCGTGACCTTCTTCCCAATAATCGGCGAAGCGCTTCCGGTTCGGCGCTGGCCGGCCAGCCAGGGCGCGTCGCCCAGATTTCCGCACTCTCGCCGATTTTCGGAATCATGCGGAGGAAAATCAGAACCGCTTCGCCCTCCCGCACGATAGACATGGATGTAAGGCCCCACCAGTCGAATCCCTCTTCATCGCGCAAACGGCCCATCCCCAGCGAGAACAGTTTTTTCACCTTTATGTCCTCCACACCCTTCCGCAAAGAATCCGCCCGCAACACGGAGGCATGAGTCATTTCCTCCCAGGCGGCAGACGAGGCGGACGACCCTCCCAGATCGACGATCAGGTCCCAGCGTGGAGCCGGCCAGGGCCCGCGTTGTGGGAAGTCCTCGGGATGAAGCACAAGAACGCGCATGCGATGTCGCGGCACCTCCCTCAGATGGGGGCCGAAACCTCCGCAGGTGGCGCTGTCTCGGAAAGCGGCGGTTGTCCCTTGACCCTCTGCCAGTTAAGAACTTTCTGCCGGACCAGCGAATAGCGCCATTGGAAGCCAGCGCTTTCGATGCCGCGAACGGAATCAGTGTCGTTGGCTGCGCTGAAAATCCACGGCTGCTTTCCAGCACCGAGCACTTTTTCCGCAATCAGCCCGATGGCGCGACTGTAGTGGCCCCGGCCACGCTCGGCCTCGGGAGTCCAGCAATCGAATAACAGCGCGGCATCTGGGGAAGGAGTTTCCAGCCTGGCGTTTAGTTCGGATAGGAAGAATCCGGCAAACTCCGCGACCCAGGCAAAATGGAGAGGCGTTCCACTAGTATCGACCAGCACAAAGCCTTCGGCCTTTTTTTCTCGTAGCCGCCGTGCGGACCGCAAGAGATACGCCTGCGTTGCGGCATCGTCTATATATCGCGAGGCCCCCGCGGCCAACTGAAACAGGTCAATCGGCCGAAGTTGCATGCGGCTGGAAATTGGGGAGGACGCGCCACGGTTTTTCCCCTCAAAAAAAAATATTTCGTCGCGCGTCCAAAATCGCCGGAATAACTGGCCCGCGTTCCATGCCAGCGCCTTCCAGGCACCTTCGCGCCGGAAACGCTCGCCCTGAAGCTGCACAAGTTCCCTGAGCGTCTCCGTAAGGTTCTCCGTCGCCGGGTGGGCCCTCACAGCCGCCGCGGCACGATCGCGAACCACCGAACCGAAATGCCGCGGGAGCGAATTGTGCAGGGTTACGTAGAGGGTTTCCCGGGACGCATTCGCAAACTTGGCCTTGTAGGCCTCCGACCCCAGACCCAGATCCACGGTCTTCATCGCGGGATTCTCCAGCGCCTCCTGGATCGCGTGCGTGAGCAAACAGAATCCCGGCCAATAGCGCTCCAACGTGCCGTCAAATGTTGGTTGATACCAGAACCAGGTGTCCCGGAATTGGAAACCATAATGCCATGCGACTGTCTTTTCGCCCGCAATCAGGCGGCTAAGGGTCAACCATCCCCGCTCGGACAGAAGCCTTGCCAGTTCCGTCAGAAAATCCTGGCGTTTCGGGTGGGCGAGATTGCTCATCCTCCCGATTTCCAGAAATCTCGCGACATGGGCTTGCAGGAACTCGGGCAGAAGGGGTTGCAGCGCTTCCCACGATCGCGCATGGTCGAACCGCACGGGTGCGGTAGGTGCCATCGCATTGACCAGACGCCGCAAGCGCTTTCCGCCGGGTGCGACCAGCTTGCCTTCCTTGCGCCGTTCGAGGAGGTTCAGCGACACCTGGGCGCACACATAGCCCGGACGCGCGAAACAGAAATAGCGCTGCTGCCGGGCGGCCCGGCGCATCGCCTCCAGCGTGCTCGATTCGGCCGGGAGATTCGCGAATGCTGTGCTTCCGATGCCTTGCCTCCTCAGTTCAGCAAAAACCGCATCCACGAAAGCGTCCTTCCGTTCCGGCAGGCTGAGAAAGTCGCAATAGTCCGCAGTTGTGGCGCAAAGAAAGGAAGCCTGTCTTCCCGAAGAATCGGCGGCCAGAGCTGCCACTCCGCACAACGATTCTTGTTCGTCGTACCCCAGAAAAAGCAGCGGACGCAAGGTTGCTGAATAGGTACGCCACACCGCCAGAGCCCATTCGTAGGTATAAAAAACCTGCGCCTGCTCCACCCGCTCCACCAGGGAATCCCACTGGCGGCGCAGATTCTCGTCTTCCGGAATTTCTCTGAGCAGGACTAAACGCAAGTTCTCGACTCACCCGATCATCCACGCTTGGCGAACACGTAATAGTACCAATCTGTCGAGAGCACACAATGGGGATGGGGATATTCATTCCCCACGATACGTTCGATCCGGAAATGCAGGCCGGTCAGTACGTCTACCGTGCGTGCCGGGATCCAGTAGTGAGTCAATAGCCCCCCATGGGCGGTATCCGCAAGAACTCCCTCCCCCAGCCAGAACGTTTTCGACACAACCCTCTTGAAAAAGCGCTGCAGGCTTGCCCACGCCGACTGGACGAGAGCGATAGTGGACCGCGCGCTCGTGAGTCCCGCAAACAACATCGCGTTCAGATATACGGACCGGCCGGAGAATCTGCCGGCGATCCTCCTCAGCCGTTCGCGATTCCAGCCCCGCCACACCAGAATCGCCCGAGGGTTGTGGGAGGAAAAAATCAAGCAGCCATTCGGCTTGAGGAGCCGATGCACGTGTTCCAGACAAGCCCTGCGAGCATCGGCCGACAACACGAAATCGATGCCGTTGAAAGCGAAGACTACCGCGTCGAAAGATTCCTTTTGGAACACGGAAAGGTCCGCCGCATCCATAACCCTGAAATCCAGGTCGGGGAACTTCGCCTGACAGGCCTTGATCATCGCTGGTGCGTAATCTACACCGACATAGCGTGAAGCCCGGCTCGCGAGATACGCCGTAGTTCGCCCTCCGCCAACTCCCAAATCCAGGATGTTGCTTTCAGGCTTGATGTAGCTGTCGAAGAGCAACCGTTCGCAGGGAGTCACATAGACAAGCGAGGCGTAGTATCGGGCTACTTCGGGCGAGTCGTAAGTTTGAAGATTGGTCTCCGCGGTCGGATCCAACATTAAGCGCTTACAGCCTCAAGACCGGGCACGCCGGTTTGCGGGCTCCTCCTCACCCTGCGCTGTAGTGTCTCGTAGAAACCGGATACATGAGCTTCAAACTCCGACAAACTCATTCCCGCATTCACGTGCACACGAGGGATCGCATGCAGAGGAAGCTCTGTCCCTAGTCCGCCGCCGATGTTAATGAACGCGGCGTCGAAACCAGACTGTTTGGCCATGGCGGTCACGCGCGCCGACACCGAACCAGCATCCCCGAAGGGATAGGCAAACGCCCAAATCGGCTTGCCGATCGCCGCTTCCAGCCTTGCGCGGCCCTGCACAATCTCGCTCCAGGCCAGTTCCGGCGACATCTGCGACAGAACCGGATGACTCAAGGTGTGGGCCCCTATTGTCATTCCCGCTGCGACGAGCTGCTGCAGCTCAGATCGAGTCATCAGGCAAAAGTGTCGCTGCGTCTCGGGATAGCTCGCCAGATAGAATTCCAATGTGCTCTCTAAACCAAAATGCTCGTGTACTGCATGCAGGAAACTCCTGCGGCTTTCTGCATCAATCTGCGACAAACGCTTGACGCAATTCCACCACAAGACCCGCCGTTGCTTAATCCCAGCAAGGACTCCGCCGATTTCAAAACGATCCCTGCAGATTCTGAAACTTCCAGTCCGGGCGCGCAAGAACAGCAAAAGCAGTTCCTCGTGCCAGAGCATGGTTCGTTCTTCTCCGGCGGAAGCGCCGGTCACAAAAAACAAACAGCGCAACCCTTCGTCCTGCAGCACCGGCAGCATCTCCGTGAGGTTGCTTAAGAGTCCGTCATCGCAGGTCAGAAGCGCAGCACGAGCAGGCAGTGCCCGTTCGTTCCTGCACCAGGAAAGCATGTCTTCCGGCGAGATTATTTCGTGAGAGGCCTTGAGCAGGCGCAACTGCCGGCGGAACACTTCCGCGGTAATCAGGCTGCCGTCGAATCCTGGGTCGATCGGCTTGTAATGCGGGGGCAGAACACCGTGGTAGGTAATGACCGCAAGCCCACGTCGCGATGTCCCGCGAAAATATCCCGCGCCTGCCAGGGAGGGATAGATGGCGTGCTTGAGGATAGGACTGACGAATCTCACGTTGGCACATTGTATCTCAACGTTGGCGCAAGGTTAATGCCAAGGTGGATTCCTAGTCCGCATATCGGGTGGGGCGTGCCCTGACTGCGATCGTTTACAATGTGCTGGTTTCATTCGGAAAAACAGCTCACGGTCTTCCGGCTTGAACCGGCAGTTCGCAGCAACCGATCGGCAAACTCTTCGGCCGAGCCCGCCGTGGCCAAGGGTGTTCCGTGGTAGGCGGCGGGTCGACCGTCGCACTGGGGCAAATGCCGGCAATTCTTGTTCATTTTTGTATCACTCGACAAGGAACCCCCACGGCAGTGCTCTCGGCGGGAATATCATCGGTGACTACACTACCCGCACCTATGGTCGTCCATGCGCCCACTCGCCGGCGGGGTAAGACGCATGCAGATGTGCCAAGTTGTACGCCGGTTTCCAGAATGGCGCCGCCGGACAGGTTGCACCCTGCTGCGATCATGCAAAAATCACCGATTTCGACGTCGTGAGTTATCCCGCAGTTCACATAAATGACAACATGAGATCCGATATTCGCGTCTACAGTAAATTGGGTGCCGGCCATGATTATGGTTCCAGGCCCTATCCGGACTGAACGTGGAATACGAACGTCGGGATGTACAATCGATGCGAATCTACGGCCGTGGGCCGAGAATTGTTCCGCTATCTGCAACCTGATCTTGGGGTCTCCAATGGCGCACACAAACCACTCAGAATCATCGAGGTTCTTGTGGCACGACTCATCACCTCCGAGAACCGGCACGCCATCCAATTCTGCGCCGGCGAGGTCACTATTTGAATCCAGAAAGCCGACCACATTCCACTCCTCTCGGGCAGTGTTGCATTCTGCAATCACGGCCAGAACCTCGCGCCCCAGGCCCCCCGCACCCACAATCGTAATGTTTTTAAGATTGCTCATAGCGGCTTAGTATCAGATTCACGAGGGTAATCCACAAATTTCTTCACAATCAGATTGCGCCCCCTCTCAATTGACTTTAGCAGCGACACAATGCGTTCTGCCGATCGCCCATTCCCATAGGGATTTTCGGTACCGACCAGCGACTGGTGAAAGCAAGGGCTCACGGCGGTTGCGATCCCTTTCAGGATCGCGTCTTTGGACCCGTCGACATCTATGACATGAGCACCGCGAATTCGGCCTTCCTGTCGCGTTCCAATATTTACCACTGGAAGACAAAACGACCCGGCTTCAATAATTCCGCTGCTTGAGTTCCCCACCATCGCAGCAATGTACCTCAGCACACTGTGGTACTTGCGGTGACCGAGATTAGTTACGAGCTTCGTGCGTTTTCTGGTGGCGACAAAGTCCTTGATACCCTCAATGATTTCGGTGTTATGCGAGTCAGCGTTGGGATAGGTGAAAAGAAGAGAGTAGCCGGACTCGGAAACCGCCGCCAACAGATTGGAAAGATTTCCACGGTCATTGTCCTCAAGCGTGACCGGATGATAGGTGATCAGAAGTGTCTGCGATAGATCCATGGAGAATTCGCTGTCGAGTTCGGCCTTCGGAATAGGCTCGAACGACCGGATGGAGTCGATCGCCGGAGACCCTGTTATGTGGACCCGCCAGGACTCCTCCCCCATTTGCCGAATGCGCTGAGCGTACTCGGTCGTCGCAGCGAAGTGAATATGGCTGAGTTTAGTTATGGCGTGCCGAATCGCATCATCAATGGCACCGAAGGTGAGTTCCCCTCCGTGAATATGCGCCAGCGGAATTCTTAACGGGAGAGCCGCGATCGCTGCCGCGATCATTTCGTAACGATCCCCTAGCAAAAGCACAACATCCGGTTGGGTGTTGTGGTATGCGGACGTGAACTCCTGAACGCCGATCCCGATAATCCTGGCCACTTCTTCCCTGGAGTCTCCCTGCATTCTCATCGGTACACGGGCGGCGATAGGAAAGCCATCCTGCTCTATTTCTCGAACCGTAGTTCCGTACTTAGGGTCCAGGTGACCGGCGGCAACGATCAGTTTCAGCTCGATCTCTTGATCTCCCTGGAGAAGACGGAGCACCGGGAAGTAGATTCCGTAATCCGATCTTCCCACGGTCACAACTGCGACCCGCAACGTCATGCCAGATCCCCCATCATGATCAAGGAGTCAAACGCGATGTCGCGAACAGCGCGCTTTCCTACTAGCTCTTTCCACTGTGCAGGGGCGATCCCGGTCCCCGGCCTCTTAAACGTTAACATCTCACGGGTGATGGTTGCTCCTTCGGCGATCGAGCAAGCCGCGACGATGCTTCGTCGCGCCAGATCTCGCACATTCTGCTCCCCAGGGTGTGGTCTCTTCACTCCATCCCCGAGCGATCTTTCTACCGTTCGTATGGATTGGACGAGTTGCTTAAACCCTTCTGGCGACTGGGAGATACGATGATCAGGTCCTGGGAGGTTCACGTCCAGCGTAATGTGCTTTTCGACAATACTGGCGCCGACGGCTACGGCGGCGAGCGCAATCACATTATCCAAAAAGTGGTCACTTAACCCAACCGGTACATTGAAGGTGTCTCGGAGTGTTCGCAACACTCTTAGGTTCGCCTCCTGCGGGTCCGCCGGATAACTGGAAACGCAATGCAGAAGCGCAAGATCCGGACATCCGGCCGCAAGCAGCGTTGCCACCGCGCTCCCGACTTCATCGAGGTAGGACATGCCAGTGGACAGAATCACCGGTTTCTGCTTTCGTCCAACAAACTCCAGAAGTGGAAGATCCGTAACGTCCCCTGATCCGATCTTGAAAGCAGGAACTCCTATGTCGTCGAGGAGATCGATGCTTTGCTCATCAAAGCCCGTTGACAGGAAGGTAATTCCGAGAGTTGCAGCATAAGCGGCAACCGATCGTGTCATGTGCTCTGGCATCTCAAGCCGGCGCACCATTTCCAACTGCTGTTCTGCGGGCCCAGTGGTTTCTTTCTGATACTGCGCTTTGGGAGCACTGGCGGAAATTACGGCATCTGCCCTGAATGTCTGAAACTTGACAGCGTCCGCCCCCGCCGTCGCCGCGGCCGCCACCAGCTGTTTGGCAAGGTCCAAGCTGCCGTTATGGTTCACGCCAACCTCAGCAATGACAAAACAGGGATGACCATCTCCAATCTGTTTATCGCTGATTTTGATGGACATGATGATGGAAGAAGAAGTCTCTTTATCGACCGCTCCAGCTCAATTGAAGTAGCAGTCGCTCAGCCCGACCATCTCCCGCGGGCTGGCCTCCGGCTCGATGATATCGATGATATATTATTGGGATTCGCCAGTTCCTACCCAGCAAAAAGTCGTCGCTTTAGCGTATTGTATTGATCCATGCGGGATTTGGAAAAGATTCTCCTTAACGAAGAGTCCAGCCTTCGTACGGCGATGCTGTATATCGACCGTGGCGCCAAGGGCATCGCGCTCGTGGTCGATGAACAGAGACGACTGATAGCAACCTTGACCGACGGCGACTTGCGGCGCGCGGTACTGGCGGGACTGAATCTCGATCTTCCCGTCGCAACTCTCATCGAAAGACTTCGTTCTCTGGGAAAACTTCGACCCGTCACTCTGCCCATCGCTAGCCCCAGAGAGGTGATCATCAGAGCGATGAAGGCCGAGTCGATTCGGCAAGTCCCACTTGTGGATGAGCGAGGACAGGTATGCGAACTCGCGGTCCTTGATGAGTTGGTGGGCGAGCCAAAAAATCCTTTTCAGGCTGTTGTGATGGCGGGCGGTTATGGAGAACGTCTTATGCCTCTGACAGCCGACACACCAAAGCCAATGCTTCATGTCGGCGGCCAGCCTCTGATCCAGCGGCTGGTGCAGCAGTTAAAGCAGGCCGGTATATCGAAGGTCAACATCAGCACTCACTACAAAGGAGAGAAAATTTCGGCGCACCTTGGGAATGGAGAGGAGTTCGGCGTTGACCTTGCATATCTGGCTGAGGGGCAGCCACTCGGAACAGCTGGAGGGCTGTCGCTCGTCTCCGGCGACCATCCTCTGCTGGTAGTCAACGGCGACATTCTCACAGCACTTGATTTTCGGTCACTCTTCAACTTTCACTCCGAGCACGGCGCAGACATGACCGTGGCCGTTCGCGAGTATGCCTTCGACGTCCCTTACGGGGTAGTTGAGACAAATGGTGTAAACGTTACCGGGATCACGGAAAAACCTAGAGTGAAATTTTTTGTCAACGCAGGCATTTATCTTGTTTCGCCTGCTGCACGACGCCTAATTCCGCCTGGCCAACGATTTGATATGCCTCAGCTGATCGATCTCATGGTGAAGAATAGCGCCCTAGTCATCAGCTTTCCCGTCTGGGAATACTGGCTCGACATCGGGCGCCCTGAAGACTACGAGCGAGCTCAACAGGATGCGCCATGTTGGGGAGTTGCCCGTTGAATTGGAAATCGAAGTCGGTTCTTGTCACCGGCGCCGGCGGTTTTATCGGAAGCCATTTGGCGGAGGCGCTGGCCAGGACTGGAGCGAAGACGCGTGCGTTGATTCGGTATAACAGTCAGGGGCGAAAAGGATGGCTCGAACAAAGCGATCTCAAAGCCGACATTGAAGTGATCTGGGGTGACATTCGCGAAGCGGACAGCGTCAAAAATGCACTAAGAGGCGTAGACGTCGTGTTCCATCTTGCAGCGCTGATTGGCATACCCTACTCCTACGTTTCTCCGTCCTCCTACGTCAGCACCAATGTCGTCGGAACGCTGAACGTGCTCCAGGAATGTTTGCACCAGGGCGTTTCGCAAGTGGTGCATACGTCTACTAGCGAAGTGTACGGCACTGCACAACGGATTCCCATTACGGAAGACCACCCTCTACATGCGCAATCACCGTATTCGGCCACCAAGATCGCTGCGGACAAGCTGGCAGAGTCGTTTCATCGGTCTTTTGGACTTCCCATCAGCATCGTCCGCCCGTTCAATACTTATGGCCCTCGCCAGTCTGCCCGCGCAGTCATTCCGACCATCATGATGCAAGCTCTGGCGAATGAGCCAATTCGAATCGGGAATCTTGCTCCTACTCGCGACTTCAGCTACGTTTCTGACACGGTTCGTGGCTTCCTGCACATAGCCGGGAGCGATAAAGCAATCGGTAGGGTTGTCAACCTGGGCGCAGGAAAGGAAATTTCAATCGGCGATCTGGCTCAGATGATCTGTTCGCTGACTGGAGTGGAGTTCCGCGTGGTTCAGGAGGTTGATCGAGTCCGCCCAGCCCAAAGTGAAGTGGAGCGCCTCTGTGCCGGAACCATCCTGGCGGAAGAGTTGACCAGATGGCGTCCGGAAGTCCGCTTGCGCGAGGGCTTAGAGAAGACCTTGGCATGGATTCGATCCAACCAAGCTAACTACCAAACCGAAACGTACGCCATCTGAGTAGGTGCGGGATTTATCGGGAGCATATGACAAGGTCCAGTACAGAAACAGGCTCCATCGCGCTCTCGGCTCCTGAGATTCAAGGAAACGAATGGAAGTATGTGAAAGATTGCCTGGATACTGGCTGGGTCTCATCCGTTGGTGAATATGTTCCCCGGTTTGAGCAAATGATTGCGCAAACGGTAGGGGCACCTTGGTCTGTTGCAACAAGCAGTGGGACATCAGCCTTGCATCTGGCCCTTCTGGTCAGCGGGTTGCAACCGGATGAAGAGGTGCTGGTCTCGACACTTACATTCATCGCCCCGGTCAACGCCATTCGATACGTAGGCGCGTGGCCGGTTCTGATGGATGCGGAGGAGCAGTTCTGGCAGATTGACCCGCAGAAATTATCGGATTTCGTCAGAAAACACTGTCGCGTTTCGAACGGCGAGTTGCACAATCGTAGGACCGGAAGGCGGGTGAGAGCGATCCTGCCGGTTCACATCCTGGGCCATCCCGCCGATATGGATGCCATCGTCTCTCTAGCCCGCGA
>JGI12712J15308_10000049_pt1 | contig 28921 bp, 27 predicted proteins | sample JacPin_JW_Ref_O2_FD_15308 | JGI IMG/M metagenome (IMG submission 15308) | reverse complement strand
TGGTGGGATTGTTGTTTACGGCGGGAGTGGTTCCGCTGACCATGTTGTTCTCGCGCAGGAATACCGGAATGTGATCGAGCGCCGAGAACTCGCGGGAGTGGTTGTGTTCGCAATCGTCGGAGTTATGCTCGTCGCACTGGCTCCGGCAAAGCAGCCAGCCGAGCGGGCATCCTCCGCGGTTGTGTAGGCTCTGAAGATAGTTGAACATGCCAATCACAGCGTGGGTCCTCTCGCTTCTGGTGCTCGTGCTCGCTCCCACCCTTCTGATCAGGTTCCGCAAAAGGTGGGTTGCGGCTTTCAATCTCGCTGTCACGAACCGCATCACGAGCCGATTTGCCGCCCGATTGCCCGGCTTCGGCATCGTTACCCACGTCGGTCGAAAGTCAGGCAAGGTCTATCGGACGCCCGTAAATGTTTTTCGAGCGCCGGAGGGATTTCTCATTGCGCTCACCTACGGTCGGGAAAGCGAATGGGTCAGAAATGTACTGGCGGCTGGCGGATGCGAGCTTGAGACTCGCGGCGTGAGGTATCAACTTGTCGCACCCACCATCGTGCGTGATCCCACTCGGCGGCGGTTCCCCTTTCCTGTGCGGATCGTCCTGCGACTCATCGGCGCAAACGATTTCCTGCAGCTTTCAAGTTCCCGCGGACAAGGGTAGCCTTATCGCCATGCAGAATCCGGTCAAAGAACGTATCGTGAAATGCGAGAGGAAATGGCGCAAATCAGTGAGGCGAACCGCCAGTACTTGCATGGCGGCAACAAAAAAACCATCCGGCCCAGCGGAGCCGGAAGAATAGCCCTGTTTCCATCGGAGCCTGCCATGGGCGACGGCGGCGGGGGACGCAATGGCATCGCCGTCTTTGTCGGGCAACTTGGGTCTGCCCAAACGCACTACCAGATCGTCAATCAGCTTAGGAAGATGTCCGCTACGCTCGTCGTCGCCAGGACGAAGATGGTTGAGTTCCGGGGTCTTCTTTGTTGGTGCCAACCAATCTGCGATCAGAGAGGTCTTGCAGCGGGTCAGGATTGCGGGTCCCAAAGCTCCGACCCTTGGTCGTAGGTTTCCTTCAGAAGTTTGTGCAGCGTAACCCGGCGACAGTCGTTGCGATGGAGTCTCTGGATATTGCGGTTTGCCGTCTTTTTTTGGCCGTCGCCGTGCTGATTCAGGAGTAACCAAAATCAGCGAGAGTCGCATTATCGGGCCGCCCAAAGGCGGCCCGGTCGCTTCCTAGGTCACTCCTTGAGCGTGAACGACTCTACCCACTGACATTCTCTCCCCGCTCCTCGTCGGCCACCGCGGGCAATCTCAGCCAAGATTTCCTCAGTCCACCTAATCGCATCATCCATTGCGCTCACGGTGGGGTCGCGACGGAATAGCCGGAACGCCCTCTCTCTTGCCGTAGATTCCAGCAATCAGAGCCACTTCGCCACGCCCCCATGATGTGAGCATGTGCCCCGCCTGCTCTTGCTGAAACTGTAGGTTCCGTCGCCGCATTGGGCTGTTGCCCCCTGTGGTGTGGTCGTGCAATTCTCTGGACGCTTCACGGTTTGCCCCTTACTGTTCACGTAGCTGCCGTTGTCCGTACACTCGGGCTTCGCAGGGCTATGGTTCGGTGTGCCTGATGTTTGTGTTGCCGAGGAGCCTGAATTCGGTGCTCGCGCAGGAGTTTGGGTTAGGAGTTGCTGTGAGAGCAAGAAAGACAGCGCCAGCACAACGATCATTCTTCGCAAAGGCATAGATTGTCCGCCGGTGCTCCTGTTCGATGCTGCGTCAAAGTTCCCCTGCCTGCGTCCCGCGGAGCAGCGAATGCGGCCCACAGTCCACCAAAAGTTAAGAACCCAAGGGGACTTGGCCCCAGAACTCTCCGAGGGTTGGACTGGCGGCAGAACACAGGTGAACCTCAAGCGTTGTCACCGCTCTCTGAACTGCCCTGCCGCCAGCGGTTACAAGTTAAGACGCAGAGGCCCGTCGTGGTATGGCCCAAACGTGATGTCGCCCGGCACACCCGTGCCATTCACTCGGAGTAGGGACTGTTCTATTCTGTCGTTGAGCAGCACTTGGGGGAGGGCTGATCGACATACGCTCCTGACTCGAATCGAATCGAGTCGGGGGCGTTTTGTTTTGTGCCAACCCTGCCTCGAAAACTGTGCAATTCTGAACAGCGCGGTCATCTGCTTGTGATGTATGGTTCGGCTAAAGAGGTCGTCCGCTTACAGAAGAGCGGATCGTCCTTAGTGGGCGGGCATGGGTTAATGGCGACGTTCGACCCTAACGTCCGCCCTCATCATCGGAAGGCTGGTCGAACGCTAGACCTAAGGACAAAAATGAGCTGGAAATCTCAGGACTGGATCGAACATGCTTCATTCGGGCTTGGACGCGTGAGCGAGAGCCGGGGTGACAGGCTGGACATTGATTTCGTCAATTCCGGTGCGAAGACGATCCTAATGACCACCCTTCTCAAGCGCGCAAATCCCCCGAGCTCAGATTTCAAGTTCACTCGCGACAAACGCAAATCTGGCTCCCTAAAAGGTGCAGCCCGCCGACCAAAGTTGGTCGCAGGAACTTCGGACACTTCCACGGTCGTCACGCAGCCGAGCTGACTCAAACCCTCCACGCGATGAGTCCGCGGGTCTCAGCGACATCTTGACCCTGACGCCAGTCACAGGGCAGCCTAGAGCCCATCCGTTACAATCTGCTGTTGAGGGGGATCCCATGGGAAATTTGTCTGGAGTGGTTGAGGATTTGAAGAAGGAACTGAAGAGAGCCCAGCACGATGTCCAACGGTTTACCGCCGCACTCGCGGCGTTGGAAAACCTAAGTTCAAACAGGGGGCGTACTCTGTCGACTTCGGCTCGCAAAAAGATCAGCATGGCGCAGAAGAAGCGATGGGCGCAGACTCGAAACGGATCGCAAGCAGCGGCGAAAACGGCTGCTTCGGCACCCGTGAAGCGCACCATGTCAGCGTCAGCTCGCAGGAAGATCGCGGCGGCGCAGCGGAAAAGGTGGGCGCGGGTGAAGGCGGCTAAGAAGGCGGCGTAAAACACGAGGATAAAGCCCGCTACTTCGGTGGCGGGTTTTCTATTTGACGAAGAAATCACTGAGGCTTGGATGCCAGATGAGTAGGGCAATACCTGCTACCGTGCTCGGACGCTCTGTCACACTGTTTGCTTCCTGCGCCAAACTCGCAGCGCCATGCCTCACAAGCGCAGCGAAACCCTCCCGCCAAGCTCCTGTACCAATGGTGAAGATGCTTTCGATGCGACGTGATTGCTGTGGTCTTCACGACTTAGGCGGATTTCCTTGTCCGCGGGCAAAACTCGATCACCTTTGCACATTGCGGCTCCGAAGCACCCTTCAAAGGTTTGTGGAAGATCGCAGGCACATAAAACTCAATCACTTTCCCCATAGCCATCTCCTTATGTTTGCGAAGCTCTGTGGGCTGGCCGCGAAACAGCCTGCCCCATCTCATCCGCCCTTACAGCGTACTGGCTTGCACGACATTAGTCTGAGCAAAACTGCTCCACAGACGAGTTGACGTTTCCGAACAGCCTCGGCGCTCCCCCGTCCGCCCACGCTTATCTGTTTACTTTCCCAGACGGGGAAACGCAGTCGAAGAAGCCCTATTCATACAGACTTAATGCCCCCCATCGACGAATTACCAATTTGAACTTGCAGCATGTGGGGAGAGCAGATATGTTGGGGTGGTTCAGCGCGTCTCATCACACCACTTCCAAAGGAGGCGACCACCATGTCGGTCCAAGAAAACATTGAATTAATGCGGCGCTGGTTCAAAGAAGTTTGGAATGAAGGTCGAACTCAGACGGTTTACGATTTACTTGCTGCCGATGCCATCGCAATCGGCCAATTGGAGGATCGTACTCCGCTTCGTGGACCCGCTGAGTTCGCTTCATTTGTGGAGCGCACTCGCGGTGCCTTCCCCGATATCAAGGTTATGGTGGAGGATGTCTTCGGGGCAGATGATAAGGTCGTACTGCGCTGGTCGGCTACGATGACGCACAGCGGAGATCATCTGGGAATGCCCGGTACTGGCGAGCGTGTGCGATTGTCAGGGATAACCATTGCTCGCTTTGCCGACAAACGGATTATCGAGGGATGGGACCACTGGGATCAGTTAGGAATGCTGAAGCAGATCGGGGTCTACCGGAGTCCGGAAGCTAGTCTCTTGAAGAGCGCGTAGAAAAGAAAGAGTGGGCTACTGCCGAGAGGTGGGCGGAGTCGTATTGCAACCCCTACTTGCAAATGATGCTCGGTGGTCATCATCATTCCTCTGAGACAGTTCCTAGTTGGCCACAAAGGCTGCCTTGCACTTCGGAAAGGCAGGAGCCTCCTCCCAGCAGCCAAAATCGCGAAAAGATCAAACGATCGACATTCTGACGGATCGCCCAAACCCCGCCCCTCGGGGGAAACGTATCGTCAGACATGAATGGCTCAATCTGAGAATCCTGACCGTCAGGACCGGAAATCTCCGGGTCACCGAGAGACGTGGACAACTGCGCAGCATCGATGAAATCGTGCTAGTCTCGTTCGTTTAATGGGAGTCCTGCCATGTTCGGTTTTTTGCGCTCGGCCTTCGTCGCCGCTCTGTTGTTCCTCTTTTTGCCATTCGCGGTGCTTGGTGACGATACCAACGCTTCCGCTCTCCCTCCGGAACTCGCAGCGGCCGACCAATTCTATCGCGCGGGCAAGTTTGTGGAAGCGGAGGCTGCCTATCAGGGGGTTCTTAAGAATGACTCGAAGCTCGTGCCCGCGGAAGTGGTGCTTGCTCAAGTTGGACTGGTGCGGGCGATGTTGCGGCAGCAGAAAATTGATGAGGCATTGGACACCGTGAACGCTGCATTGGGGGTGCAGCCCAGTGCGGCGGCATTGCTGGCGGCGAAAGGTGATGTCCAGTTTCGTAACGGTGAAATGTCAGATGCCGAGGTTTCATATCTCGCAGCGAAGAAAGTCGATGCAAAGGAAGTGCACGCCTATCTTGGACTGGCGCGGTTGTATGGCTCCTACTCCCTGTACCGTAAAGCTTATGACCAGCTTCAGGGCGCTCACGAGTTTGCTCCGGACAATATCGAGGTACAGAGAGCATGGCTACGTATGCTTCCACGAAAAGAGAGGATGGCGGCATTGGAGGCCTACCTCAACGGGCCACATCCTGATGATGAAGACGAAACGAGGTGGATGACGGAGTATCTGGGTTTCCTGAAAGCCACAGCGGATAAGCCCGTGCATGCATGCAAGCTGGTCAGCAAAGTGGAGAGGACCGAAACTAAGTTGGAGACCATGTATGGGGCGGCGGACATACATCGCATGCGGGGCATCGGTCTGTCGGTTAAGCTCAATGACCGGAATGCCCGTTTGCTGCTCGATACCGGGGCGGGTGGAATCATGGTGAGCCACAAGGTTGCGGAGAAGGCGGGGCTGACGCTAATCTCTGCGGCGCACTTTGGAGGCATCGGCGATAAGGGGTTGCAAAGCGGCTACACAGCGGTAGCGGACCACATCCGAATCGGCGAGCTAGAGTTCCAAGACTGCGTTGTAGCCGTAAGCGACAAAGGCTCCGTGGCAGATGAAGACGGGTTGATCGGTGCTGACGTGCTTGGGGCTTATCTCATCGACATCGATCTTCCGGGCATGCAGCTCAAACTTTCTCCGCTGCCAAAGCGCCCCGAAGACATAGTTGCCCCAAAGTCGCTAAACAGCGAGGGAGAGGAACAAGCGAATGTGGAGCAGAAGGAAGAGAGCGTGAATGCGCCGACTCCGAAGGATCAGAACTCCCCACAGCCGACAGCGATACCGGCACGACGCCTGCCCAAAGATCGTTACATTGCGCCCGAGATGGCGGACTGGACGAAAGTTTTCCGATTTGGCCACAACATATTGGTACCCACTAGCGTGAACAATTCCAAATCCATGCTGTTCGGACTCGACACGGGTGCCTTCAGCAATCTCCTATCGGTGCGTGCTGGGCGGCAGGTCAGCAAGGTTAGTTCCGAAGACCGGGTGCAGGTTCATGGTGTGGGCGGCGCGGTGAATAAGGTTTACAGTTCTGACAAAGCGACCTTGCGTTTTGGACACTTTCAGCAGGCGAACTTAGGCATTATCACCCTAGACCTCTCCACCGTAAGCCGACACACGGGGACAGAGGTTTCCGGTTTTCTAGGATTTGCAATGCTGAGCCAGCTTGAGGTGGAATTGGACTACCGCGACGGGCTTGTTGATTTCAAGCACGATCCCAAGCGCGTGAACTCTTTCGGCAGGTAGCCAGTCCTGATGCTACCTTCGAAATGTCCGATCCCAACTGAACTCTTCCCGGCAGCCAAACTCCCGCAGAATCGGCTTCGTCACGGATCACCCCAGATCCCCCAAAGACTACCCCTCGGCGGGAGACGCATCTTCAGAGACGAGCGCTTCGATCCCAGAATAGAGTTCTTCCGCGAGGAAAATCTCCGGCGTCATCGATTCGCATCACCTTTCACAATGACGGCAGGTCCGGAAAAACGGACGCGAACTGGGCAAGTCGCTCAAGCCGCTTTTTGATCAGTTTGGTGGAAGCCGGGGTGGCCCAGTAACTCTTGTCTCAGTCGCTCCATTTGTGCTGCCGCTTCCCTTATTTTCTCGGCACATTCGTAGCCGTGACGTGGAAGAAATCCACCGTATTCCTCCAGCAGGAGACGGGTGTTCTCCTCAATGGCGGTCATCTTCGAACGCGCTTGATTCGAAAGGGCAGACGTTAGTTTTTCCAGCTGTGAATCTCGCACCGCGAGCGCCTGCCTGCTCTCAGCGGTTTCCTGTTCAAGCACACGCCCGTGGTAGCGAATAAATCCAAAAAGACATACCGTCAACACCAGCAAACATGAATTGAGAATGATGGTTTCGGAGAACGCCTTTCTTAGGCTTGCAGTCCTCTCCTTGTCGAATCTCGCGAAGCTGCTGCTCTCCGCCGAAGATAGGGAAGACACCAGCCGGCGAGCGCCATCCATGTAGTCGCGACCTTCATTCGTATCCACAAGCGTGAATGCGCGGTGGCGATACCCCTGCTGGCGCAAAGTGATGGTCCGCTCCATCTCGGCTTGTTTTGAACCAGCCAGAGACTCAAGCTGCGACTCCAGTAAACGTTCACGCTCCGTCCGGTTGGCGAGTCCTTCGCGAAGGCCGGCAAAATCGGTCCCGATCCTGTTCTTCCCTTCAGTATAGGGAAGCAAGTAAGCAGGGTCCTCGGTTAGCAAGTATCCTCGCTGACCCGTTTCCATTTCGGTCAAATCTTGCAACACAGCGGAAATCGTGGCGTGGATCGTAGAGCTTTCCAGCGTGAGGGCGTCAGAGTTCCGAATCAGTCTTAGGCGGCTAATCCCAAGATAGGCGTTCAATGCCGTCAAAGCGATTAGTGTGAAGGCGAATAATCGCAGTGCAATTTTTCGAATCATGTTGATGGCGCCACCCTTGCGCGTGGAAGACACTAAGATGATCGTAGCAGAGCGAGGTTCGTGTATTTTTGCTGCTCACGACGCAATTCTCCCCAAAATCGGGGGAACGATCCGTGTTCCTGCGGCTCCGGCAAGAAATACCAGCGGTGCTGCGGCGGGGCGGCGGGGAACTGACTCCCTTTGCGGTCTGTTTCGAGAGCCAGACAAAGACCAGGGATTGCGCTCTCGCCCTCAGCCTCGGCTCTGCCGCCCAAAATATTCCTCGATATGGGCCGGGTGGAACTTCAGGTTCCGTCCAGTCCTAAACGCAGATCCGCTATTATGACACCTTCGTGAAGCAAGACGGCGCATGGCGGTTTGCGGAGCGCCTGCTGTAGGTGGACTGGATTGAGGAGCGTCCTCGGTCATGACTGAAACTAGCAGCGCCGCGGGGCCGTCGATGAGTGATTGATTGCTCCCGATTCAGCAGGAGGATGCCTGCATCTTCTTGGTACGGCTTTCATCCAAAGCAGAGTGCATTTAAGCTATAGTCGCCGTTTAGCGGAAGCGAGGAGTTGGTGGATGTTTGAGAGCATTCTCTGCCAGGTAACGGAATATGATCCTGACGTCCTTGAGTCCCTGATTGGGCTCGCAGTCGAAATTGCTCGCGAGGGGCGGGAGGGAAGACGCGTAGGCACGCTTTTTACACTCGGGGATGAGAGTGCCGTGCTCGCGAGATCCAGACCGTTGATTTTGGACCCGTTATCGGGGCATCCTGAGTCTTCGCTCCATGTCACCAATCTCAATCTGCGCGGAACGATCAAGGAATTGGCGCAGTTGGATGGCGGGTTCGTGGTCAGTCGGGAAGGAATTGTCCTTTCCGCGTGCCGCTACCTGGATGCCGTGGCCGCACACGTGGAGGTGCCGCTGGGACTCGGCAGCCGGCACATCGCCGCCGCCAACATGAGCGCGGTTACCAAAGCCGTGGGAATTGTCGTCTCCGAGAGTTCGGTGGTGCGACTCTTTTGTCATGGACAACTGGTCGGCGAAATCATTCCCGAGGTTTGGATGATGGATCATGCCCGCCTGGGGGGTACCGCGAAGAGGGAACAAGTCGGCGAACTGACGGTTTTGACACCAAATCTGCGACCCACCTCGATCGCGAAAGTGAGCGGGACGAACCACTAATATTAAGGACTGAGCGCATGACAACGCTGCGGGAATTCAGGTGTGAAGTCTGTGGACTGGTGACCACAAGTCCCATGCACTGGTTCGTGATTCGGTGTGGAGATTCCGAGCTCACCGTGCAAAGATGGAATTCTGAAACCGCCGGTGCGGCCGGAGCCCGACACTACTGCGGTGAAGCTCACGCCGAAGTGTACATCAGTCGCTGGTTTGACTCGGTTTGCGCTCCGCCGAAACCAAAGTTTACCTAGCACCTCGCCCGTGAGTCCAATTTCGTCATGGCCTCAAAAAAAGACGAACAAAACTTACCGGCAGTGCTAGGCCGTTGACTTTTCCTGCCATGACGATCCGTGAGTTACAGCGCCGGGAGGCACCTCTAGGTACTTGCAATCACGGTTAGTATCGGCCCTGAAAACGCTGGCATTTGCGGTTCAACTCCGTACCAGTCGCCATGTTATCAATAACTTGCAAACAATTGTTGAACCTATTTATTGTCCGAAGAGCCGCACTACCGTGGACCGAAAACTCTCGGCAGTCCACAGCCGAATGCCGATCCTGTTGAATTTCTGAAAGTTATCGCCGGCGTAGTCGGCGAGAGCGCAGCCTTTGAGCGGATTTTGCGCTGTGAGTTTCGAAAAGGGCAGAAACTTCGTGCTAAAGCGGAAAAGTGAATGTACTCGGGTTTTGCAATGCGGGTCTACAATTGGCACTCTACGAATGCAACCGGCAAGTTGACTTTGAGGCGAGTGCAATCTGACGTCGGCCACACGGCAAGAGATCCAGTTCGCTACGATCCCGGAATCCCTTCGCAATCCCTAAGCATCCAGATTCGAGATGAAGCAGCCATGCGATGAAGTGGTGATCCGAGCGGGGGCGTTAGGCGCGCCCTGTGAGGAAGCATCACGCCCGTGGGTGCTTGCAGCCACGATTCTTGGTTCGAGCATGGCGTTCATCGATAGCACTGTGGTCAACGTGGCTTTGCCTGCTCTGCAATCGAGCCTTCACGCCACGGTGGTGGATGTGCAGTGGGTGATTGAATCGTACGGACTATTTCTTTCTGCCCTGATCCTGGTCGGAGGCGCTCTGGGAGACTCCCTCGGCCGTCGGAAGATGTTTTTGTTGGGCGTACTTGGCTTCGCAGTGGCATCCGCTGGCTGTGGTTTTTCTTCGAGCATCAACAGCTTGTTAGTTTGGCGCTCGGTTCAGGGGATCGCCGCCGCGTTCCTCGTGCCGGGCAGTCTTGCGATCATCAGCTCATTCTTTGACGAGAAGTCTCGTGGTAAAGCGATCGGAACATGGGCTGGATTCACGACCATCACTACTGCCTTCGGCCCAGTTCTGGGAGGCTGGTTGATCGAGCATGCTTCCTGGCATTGGATCTTCTTCCTTAATATCCCGCTCGCTGCTCTTGTTCTGATCATCTCGTTCTGGCACGTGCCCGAGTCCCGCAGTCCTGATCCCGGAAGTGTCGATTGGCTGGGCGCGTCGATCACGATTCTCGGTTTGGCGGCACTGGTGTATGGATTTCTTGAAACGTCAATCCTCGGGTGGAAGCATCCTCGCGTCATCGGGACTTTGATTTTCGGCCTGGGTTCGCTGATTCTCTTCATATTTGTTGAGAAGAGGGTAAAAACACCGATGGTCCCCCTGAAATTGTTTCAGTCCGCAAGCTTCAGTGGCGCAAATCTGATAACGCTATTTCTTTATGCTGCGTTGGGAATCTTCTTCTTTGTGTTTCCGTTGAACCTGATTCAGATCCAGAAATACTCTGCGACGGAGACCGGTGCGGCTGCACTCCCCATGATTCTGCTCATGTTCCTGCTATCACGCTGGTCGGGAGGACTCATAAGCCGCTACGGTCCAAAGATCCCGCTCATTGTGGGTCCTCTGATTGCCGCGGCGGCCTTCCTCCTATTTGCTGTCCCTGATGTGCGGGTTGCTTACTGGACCGCGTTCTTTCCGGCTTTTGTTGTCTTGGGGCTAGGCATGGCCATCAGTGTGGCGCCCTTGACAACTGTGGTGATGAACTCCGTCGAGCAGGAACGGGCGGGCACAGCGTCAGGGATCAACAACGCTGTGGCCCGAGTCGCAGGCGTATTAGCAGTGGCGGTGTTGGGCGCAGTCCTGGCAGCGGCCTTTGCTTACTCGTTGCGAAGGTCTCTTCCCGGGCTCAATTTGAACGTCGGCATCGTGCACCAACTGGAATCGAACGTTGCCAAGCTAGGCAGCCTCGATGCGCCGCCCGGCGTGGATTCCCAGACGGCAGCGGGAATTCGTACCGCCATCTCTGACGCCTTCATTTTTGGTTTCCGCCTGATTGTTCTGGTGTGCGCAGTTCTCGCCATAGCGAGCGCGGGTGTCGCATGGCGGAAGTTACCCGCCGAGAGTGCCGCGAGAGTTCCTGATCTCAGCGGTGTTGCGGGCGCCGACTAATCCGGGTTGGTAAACGGCTGCCATTCCTCCGAGTGAGTAAAAGAACAGGAGCACGCAAAAAGATTCAAAGACCGCAACCTCAAAGCGGCCGAAAGCAATCTATCTTGCTGTAGTGCAATGACTTAGAGTCTCCGCACGGGACTCAAAATTTCGGGGAACCTTAAACAGCAATCCCGAGCCAAGCCCGGCGAGACACCCGCCCTGAAGGTCTAGGACGGGATGAGCAGCGCTTAAGCCACCCCATTTATTATTTTTATTTTTCCTGTTGCTTTCAAGCCATCCAACACTGCGTCGCATACAGGACAAACTGCGTCGAAGAAGAAACGCATCGAATCATTACAATGAAACCGATTAAGCGTTTGCCGAATCCGCATGGTGCATTTGATTCCCCAACCCGCAGCTGGCTTGTTGGCGTAATTTCGCGAACCAGGAGTAGTATGCAGGAAACAATCAGGTATCGTCTGACCGCTCGCCCGTGTCGCGCCGTCAGGTTGATCGTTGCAAGTGTCGCGCTATCCTCAATTGGCGGAGTGGTTTCGTGGGCGCAACATTCGATGCCGCCCCAGCCGCTGAAAACTCCGGGACCGCAGAGTTCACAAACCTCGTCGAATACCTCGCCGCCGCTGCAACTCGATGGCGCTGCTGTGCTCAATCACCTGAACCAGGTCATCAGTTGGTACCGTCATTCCACCACCGGCGTTCAGTCTGTCGGATTGTCCAGCGACGCCATCTATCAGGACAATGCGCAAAGTCTCGAAGCTGAGGTCGTGCGGCTCGCATTTCAGTCCGCGAAGGCCGAGGCCGAGCTGATCAGGGCCCAGCAGAAAATCAGCGGTGCAGCCCAGCCGTCCGGCGACTCGACTCAGCAGCAGAAATTGGCCGAGATACAGGCGAAGACTTCTTCCCAGATCGATCAATTGCAATCGCAGATCGAAACTCTAGACACGCAGATTGCTAAAACAACCCCCACCCGGCGAGGCAACCTCATTTCACAGCGAGACGCCCTTCAGGGCCAATTAGAACTACAGAAGGCTCTCCTCGATGCCATTCAAAAAATGGCGGCGTTCGTGGAAACCAACGGCGAGATCGCCGGTGGGCTCGAAGGCAGCATCAATCAGCTGGCCCGATCGATCCCCGAGGTTCTGGTCGCGAGCACAAACCTTCAAAAGACGGTCAGTGCGCCGATGCCAACGAAGCCTACGCTTGCCAACTCCGGCGGTCTGATCAGCCAGGCCATGACGCTCTATGACTACATGAGCGCCGTGCACAGGATCGATGGAGCCATCAACGAAACCAACAACGCGCGCGCGGTGGCGGACCAGTTGCGGACCCCGCTGCGAAACGCGTTGCGGGCAACCATTCAGCAGAGTCAGAACCCGGCCAATCAGCCGCCAGCCACCGATCCGCAACAGCTTCAAACCGAGCGGCAAGACTTCCATGATCTCACCGAGCGCTTCAAACAGCTCTCCGGTGCGCTTCTCCCACTCAGCCAGGAAATCGTCGTGCTCGATGACAGCAAGACGAATTTTGACGAATGGCGCAAGTCGATCGCCGGCGAATCGAAGTACGTTCTTCGCTCCGTACTCTTCCGCGTGGGTGGAATTGTCCTGGCGCTGGCGGTGATTCTGGTTCTCTCGGAAATCTGGCGCCGTATCACGTTCCGGTATGTAAGTGAACCTCGTCGCCGAAGGCAGTTTCTGGTCCTGCGCCGTGTGGTAATCGGTTTCTTAATTATGATTGTCCTAACCGTGGGCTTCGTCAGCGAGTTCAGTTCTCTGGCCACATTTGCCGGATTCATCACCGCTGGCATCGCCGTTGGGTTGCAAGCCGTCCTTCTTTCCGTTGCCGCGTATTTCTTTATCATCGGCCGGTATGGCATCCGGGTCGGCGACCGAATCAGCGTTGCTGGCATCACCGGCGACGTTGTCGATATCGGTCTTGTGAGGTTGTACCTGATGGAACTGGCGGGTACGGGATTGGATTTCTATCCTACGGGACGCATCGTTGTGTTCTCAAACTCCGTTCTTTTCCAGACGGGCACACCGCTCTTCAAGCAGATTCCAGGAACCGAGTACGCATGGCACGAAGTCGTGGTGATGATTGTGCCGAATGGAAATCATAAGGCTGCGCAGGAGAAGCTGATGGCAGCCGTTAACGCTGTCTATTCGCAATATCGAGAGGAGATCGAACGCCAACACTACGCCATCGAGCGCCATGTCGATATTCAGGTGGAGGTGCCGCGCCCAGAGGCACGTCTTCAGTTCGCCGATGCTGGCCTGGAACTGCTGGTGCGCTACCCAGTGGAGATCCGCAAGGCACCGGATATTGATGAGGAGATGACAAGAAAAGTCCTGGATCTGATCGAAACCGACGAAGCGCTCAAAGGCGCCGTCTCGGGTATCCCAAAAATCCGCTCGGCAGTGAAGGGATGAGGTGGTGGGTACGGGCTAAATTCAAAGATCGACCTCTCTGCAGACAACGTAAAGGAAAACTCTTGCCCGTTTACCATATTCAACGTATGGCTTGCTGAATCTGGATCGGGCAAGATAATCGGGCGCAAGCGCTGCCGTTCGCAGCGCGAGGAGGAACTCTTGCGTGGCGATACCGCCCGGAGCTGAGGTCGACCATGCAGTGGGTTAGGCCGGCCGTTGAGGCAACTGTATCCATTTAGGAGGTCTCATGAAAAAGAGGATATTCGCGTGCGCAATGGGCGCATTGTTGCTTGCAGTCACCGGTTGGGCAGACGACAAAGAAAAGGACGAGGATCGTCTGAGGAATGCCAGCACCGTACTGACAGAGATTCTGAATATTCCAGACGACATTCCTCAAGATCTCCTCGATAAGGCCGACTGTGTGGTTGTTTTTCCATCGGTCCTCAAGGCCGCGTTTGTGGTCGGTGGTAGTTACGGCCGCGGTGCGATGACCTGCCGAACGGGCGAATATTTCAACGGCCCCTGGGGCGCGCCCTCAATGATGGCCCTTGAGGGTGGGAGCGTAGGCTTTCAGATCGGCGGGCAAGCGACTGACTTCGTCCTTCTGGTGATGAATGATCGCGGGGCAAAAGGAATCTTGAGCAGCAAAGTCAAGCTCGGAGGAGATGCATCGGTGGCAGCAGGACCAGTCGGTCGTGACGCGTCGGCAGAAACCGATATCTCGATGCGCGCTGAAATATTGAGCTATTCACGCGCGCGTGGCCTGTTTGCAGGCATTTCGCTGGAGGGTTCGACCATCCGACCTGACAACGACGCAAACAAGAGAATCTACGGGGAGAAAATCTCGGCGAAGGATATTGTAGTTGTTCATGAGACCCAGGTCCCTCCCGCAGCGGAGGGCCTTATCTCGACGCTTAACGCGAAGACTCCAAAGCACAAGTCGCCATAGCAGCTGCTTTGAAACGGTATTGCCGGTTGGCGGCGAATTTCGCGACTGCGCCCTTCCGCTCGCGAAGCCTCCTAAGACTGTCGCGGTTTTAGTGTCCCCCCGGTTTCATTTCAACTCCGTGGAGGCACGATCGCGAGCGTCAAAACGAGGCCTTAAAGCCTACGATTCGCAACCTGTAGCACTGCGAGAAGCCACCGCTTCGATCGCCTCCATGACCGCACCGATCCCATTTACATCCTTGGACAGAACGGCACGAACGCCAGCAGCGGCGGCCAGTTCTGACAGCTGTGGAGTAGCAAACATTGTGTACATCAATATGGAGCACTCAGGAGCGAGGCCGCTCATTACTCGCGCCGCCTCAAGCCCGTTCATCACCGGCATTGCGTAATCGAGCAAGACGACATCTGGCTTTACAGTTCGCACCAACTCTATGGCGGCGTCTCCGTTTTCCGCTTCTCCACAAACGACCCAATCTTCCTTCATCTTTAAACACACCCGAAGCGCGGCTCGTACCCTTGCATTGTCATCGACTATGAGAATTCTCGTCACGATTTTACTCCGCTCTAGGATTCAACACCTTGAATGGAAAAGTCCTCGATCCCGTGGCCCATGGCTGCGCACAATTTTCTCTTGTGCAGTTTTGGCGTTGTGAAGGACAGGTGGTGCGCTTCCATCATTGGACATCTATCCACCACGGAAGTAAATGGCCCGAGGGCGAAACGGAGCGACACCAATGAGGTAAGGTACTTTTTGTAGTTGGCTCAAGGCTTCTTCGATCTAAGCGTATCGCGACAGATGAGACGGGAACTGCGATTCGAGCAATGCGCACGCGTACTCACTATCGACCCGGCCCAGGAGACTCATCATCTGTTCCAGAGTCGCAATTTCAAAATCCACGTGCTTTACCTTTTCCCGCACGAGCTCGGAAGGGTTGAACAGCTTGAGTCGAATCTCGTGCTCCTGAGCCCACCTCTGTAGAAGCACGAGCACACCTAGGCCGCCACCGCCTATCGCGTGCATTTCTGTCAGATCCAAAACGACCACGCGAGCCTGTATCTGGGAGGTAACGGCATCCTGTAATTTGGACGCCGCCGCGGTTCGGACAAACTTTCCCGCGCATTCAATGATTGCCATTTCACCTAGCTTGTCAACATGTACGCTTGGCATGAGCCCTCCGCTGCTTGTTGTTGTCGGAAATTACACCACGATGCAGGCGTAGTTTTGATCTTCATTTCTTATTGCTTCTTCCGCGAACAATTAAACTCACCCAACCGACATTCCGATTACGAATGTGGAAAACTAGTAGGGAAGTAGCGATCACAAATCCGGTTGGTCAGTTCCAGTGTACTTTCCAGCGACGACTTGGCTCCAATGATCTGAGAAGCCACGGTCAGCAAGAAAACGTTGCGGGTTGTTGGACTTAAGAGATGGGCGAGAATGTTGACAGACAACTCATGGGTCGGCACAGAAGGCTCCTGGTTCCCTAGTTGAGAATTGTTCCCCTAACACAGCGGATTATCGTCGGTTCTCCAGTGACCCATCAATACACGCGATAACCGATTACCAAAAGACATGTCCGGTCAGCCAAGTGCTTATGGAATTTCAGCGAGCTTGTCAGTTGCCGGCTTCTTTTGCGCGGCGTCCCATTCTTTCCTCTAACCCCTCGCCCGCCATCCTCAGAAAGCCCCGCGTCTCCATGTGCTCGTCACAATGCCTGGCGGCCCAACGGCGCTCGAAAGACCACCACAATGGAATGCATCGAGGGGTCTGCGCACGCCCGACCGGGCCATTTCGGTTCCACTCAGTCCTCGCGAACAACGCCGATTCCCCTTGCATCCCATTGCGTTTCAGCGCTGTGGAGGCGCGTCACGAACGTCAGACGACGGTGTGGCGGCACTTGTTTCCGTCTTGACTAGAGGCCCTGCCAGAGGAACGCCATTCTTGACCAAGTCAGTCTTGATTTCAACCGTCTGATCAGCGAGCGGATTGACGTCCGTTTGAAAAGTTTGATAGCCGGGAAGGGCGATTTTGATCTGATGTGTTCCCGGCGCAACCAGCATCCCTCGACCCAGGCCCTCAAACTCCCCGACGTGTCCCACGAAAAGGCCGTCCAAAAAAACTGCGGCTCTCGAAGGGTTGACTGCGATCTTCACTGTCGCCGTCACATCAGGAAGCGGTCCCGTGGGGGCCTTCTCCATGGCCACTCGAACGATTTCCTTCTGTCCGGGCTGGACAAGAATTCGCGCTGTGAAGTCTTGGTAGCCGTCCTGGCGCACGCTAATTGCGTGTTCGCCAGGTAGAAGAAGAACCTTCTTCGATCCTTTGAGTTCTTTCAAATATCCTACGTACTCTCCGTCCACCCAGACGCCAGAAGTCTTTTCGACATGGGATTTTCCTTCAAATTGAATCTCTCCCATCACATCGTTTTCAGCGTACATCGAAGCGGGTAGAAGCATGGCACAAACCAAGAGCACTACCCACAGTAATGGATCTAATCTTCGGAGCGCTTTTTTCATAGCTAACCTCCAAAACTCGTAACTCACGCAACTCGTTCCTTTGCCTCCTCTTTTTAGTGCAACCTTGCAGTGCGCCAACTATCGATTCCCTTGTCTCGCCTGATTCCCTCAATCGTGACCCTCTGTTTCGGATCGAAGAGCATGACCAAAGCAGATCCGATGCCGAGGCCAACTAAGAGAAACGCAATCGCAGAATTCAAGTCGTATTCGCTTTTCACCCGCACCTCTCTCTCACGCTCTTGCAAAACACGAAACCTCGAACCACTGTTGTGACTGCAAGAACCGTGCCACTTTATTAAAGCCCTTTGTTTTCCGAGTGATGCACGAGTCGTAGAGATGCCGAGCACGAAATTTCGACCCCTTCGAACGACAAAAGTCCTCACACGCTGATTTAGCAATAGCGCAACGTCGCTGCGACTTGCTTCGCAAGTTCCGTCTCAACCTTTACCACCGCCCCATCAATGAACACAGGTTGAGAGCCCCATTTGACTCCTTTGGGGTAAAGCGCAACTACATCGCAGAGTACGCCAGCGTGACGGCAACAGCTTGGTTGAGATGTGGAGAGCTGTTGATCCAACTGTCTGACAATAAGGTGGCCCGTGTCCCAGAATTGGATAACCCTCGCGGTCTGGAATCCGCGCAAGAACCGGTCGCGTGGGCGACAGCAAGAGCACCAAGTGGACATTCTCAGCCGTTTGGCTCTGTGTCCAAGCCATTGATGCGTACTTTGGGAGATCCGGGACACGCCCCGCTAACAAATAACCTAGCCGATTGTCCAGGTAAGAACTGGCTGGACGGCTGATGTGCGCTTTGGATTGTTGCTTCATGCTGATCTTGCGCGGAACAACGCAAACATTCCGTGAAGGTCAGTTTTTTAAGGAGAACAAATGGCATCGCTACAGAGTTCATCAAACGACTTGGCAACGGCCGCGGAAACAGTTGGACCTTCGGTCGTCGCCGTCCACGGTCAGCATCGAATCCCATCGAGTGGCATCCAATGGCGCAAGGATGTAATCGTCACGGTCAACCACGGAATTCGACGAAATGAGGGCATTACCGTCGCCTTCGGGCCCGACAAATCTGTCGAGGCCACGCTTGCAGGGCGGGATCCGTCGACGGATCTCGCGGTTCTGAAGTTGGCAAATACCGGAACGGTTCCGTTGGCATCGCTTGCAGATGCGTCTGGCGTGAAACTCGCAACTCTGGTTCTTGCACTCGGTCGAAGTTGGCGTGGAAACCTGGTAGCGAGCGCCGGAATTGTGGGCGGGTTAAGCGGGGCNTGGCGAACCTGGGCTAGCGGCAAGATAGATCAGCACATACGGCTTGATCTTGAGCTCTATTCCGGTCTTTCTGGCGGGCCGCTGGTCAATGCTGAAGGCAAGGTGATCGGCATCAACACACGAGGAGTGGCCCGAGGCCGAGCTGTCACCATTCCCGCGAGCACGGTCGATCGGGTTGTTAATGAGCTGCTCGAAAAGGGACACATCGCACGCCCATATCTAGGTCTCGCGATGCAGCCCGTCGCTATCCCAGAGTCGCTGCGTAGCAAGTTCAAATCGGAATTGACCAATGGCCTGGTCGTCGTTCATGTCGAACCGAGTGGTCCAGCAGACCGAACTGGAATCCTTCTGGGTGACATTCTGGTCGAATTGCAGGGTAAGCCGCTTGAAGGACTAGAGAGCGTCCAGCAGATTTTATCGTCGGCCAAAATCGGACAGAAGGTTACGGTGACGGTCATCCGTGGAGGATCACCCACACAGGTGAACGTCACGCTTGACGATCGACCGACGCGGTGAGTTGATGCCCAAAACAAGCGGCGAGCAGCAGATTCGTGTCCTGGTGTCGGCAAATTCCGCCGTGAGCCGCGCGGGACTTGAATCTTTGGTCCGAAATTCAGAATTCCTCAAACTTGCTGGTGGTGTTGCGAACGCCAGCTTCCTCGGTTCCCAGATACGCGACCTTCAGCCAGACGTAATTCTTGTCGACCTTACCACCGATGATCTTGAATTCGTTGAGCATTCACTGCCGCTCGGGTCTGTCGATTCACCGATTTCAATTGTGGCCCTGATTGATCACCCTGAAGGCAGTTGGATTGCCCGTGCTCTGCGTCGCGGTGTGAAGGCGATCCTTCCGCGAAATGCAACCTCGGCCGAGATCCTTTGGGCCATTCAAACCGCTAACTCGGACTTGTTCCTATTGAACCAAGACGCAACGCAATCTCTGATAGCTCGCTTTGGTTCAGAACCTCTCAGAGAACGCGCCCACTTCCGTGACGAGTTGACTGAACGAGAGATCCAAATTCTCCGCGCACTCGCCGAAGGCTTAGGCAACAAGCAAATTGCGTCAAGCCTGGCGATTTCGGAGCATACGGTGAAATTCCACATCAGTTCCATTCTCGATAAGCTCGAGGCATCCAGCCGGACGGAGGCAGTGACCATCGGAATCCGAATGGGACTGGTACTACTCTGATTGGCGCGGGCCGAGACGACGAAAATGGCGCTCCCCTAGTAGGCCAGGTAACAGATTGGAACAAGGAAAAGTAAAGTGGTTTTAACGACGCTAAGGGTTTCGGCTTTATCAACCGGCAGTCCGGCGAAGATGTTTTCGTGCATTTCTCCGCCATCCAGTCGAATGGATTCCGCAGCCTTCAAGAAGGCCAGGCGGTGCCGTTTGACGTGGTCAAGGGGCCTAAGGGCTTCCAAGCGGAAAACGTCCAACTTCTCTAAGAGAAAACCGATGTCCGCCCGCAGCGAATTCGCTTCGGGCGGTTCTTTTTTTAGTCTTTCATGGAATTGGGATCGATAGATTCCTGGCAAAATCAGCGCAGACGAATACTATTAAGCGAAGCGCGAGCCGGCCCATGGCTGACATCAGGGGTAATAATCAGCTCAAGCACGGTGACATCCGAGAGCCCGAGCTGATATTCCTCGATCTCACGGATTGTGTTGGGTGGGCTGAAGTTCCACTGCTGGCGCACAATTTCTCGAAACGAGCGCCCTTTATCCGCAGACCACCGCAGGACGAATTCTTGGGTACGGGCTGCGTGCTCTTCCTCGAAAATCAGCGAAATGTGCTTTAGATTTTGGGGTTCGTCAAAGACTAGGCGAATCGTTTGGGTTCCTGAAGAAACCGCCCGCCAGCCCCGAGTTTCGCCCAGCAGTAGCGCCGACTCGACCGGAAAACCCTCGGCTTCCGATGTGACCTCTACCACCGCGGCGTTTTCGAGGTCGAGCCAGCCTCCAGCATCCGGTCGAACCGTCTCCGTAGTCGGAGTAATCAATCGCTTACGCATGTCCCCAGTTTAACCCTGGCGCCACTTGGCATTTGAGAATTTGGATTTGGAGTCCGTTCCCGCAAGAGTCCTCTGGTGTCGGAGGGGCCATCTGCCTCGAACACTTACGAGTCGTGTTTGGCTCCGACCCCTTGAGTTGTTGGCGATCACTCGGCTCCGCACTCACGCGATCATCACTGCCATGGGGACGCTGCTGTACCCGCGCCCGATCACCACAATCCCCGACTCGGTCACATGCCATCCGCGGGCGCGGTCAGCTTCGAGGTCGTAGCCGATCGTTGTGTCTTCGGGTATGCCGATGTTCTTGTCGAGGATAGCGCGGCGTAGCTTGGCACGTCGTCCNATGTCGCAGTCGTCCATGATGACGCAGCCTTCGACCTCGGCTCCTGCGTGGACACGCACACCACGTCCCAGAATCGACTTCCGCACCAGGCCGCCGGAAAGTATGCATCCTCCAGAGACGATGCTGTCGAGCGCTTCGCCACGCCGTCCTTCTTCCTCAAACACGAACTTCGCCGGAGGATCGGGATAGCTCGTGCTACGCACCGGCCACTCGCGGTTGTACAGATTCAGATCGGGCTTAACGTTGTTTAGGTCCATGTTGGCTTCGTAGTAGGCCTCGATGGTGCCGACGTCGCGCCAGTAAGGAACAGAATCTTCGACCTCACCGGGGATGCGGTTGCTTTCAAAATTGTAAGCGTACATCGGCGCTTTGCCGGCGAGTCGGGGCAGGATATCTTTGCCGAAATCGTGATGACTGCCTGGCGTCTTCGCATCGGCCGTAAGAAGCTCCAAAAGCATGGGGGTGGAGAAGATGTAGTTGCCCATCGAGGCATAGACGCGATGGGGATCGCCCGGCATGGTCGGCGCGTTCGGGTTTTTTTCGTGAAAGGCCACAATACGACCTTCTTCGTCGACCTCGATAACGCCGAACTCGTGCGCGTGGCTGCGCGCGACCGGAATGGCAGCTACCGTGACATCGGCGCGCTTCGCGCGATGAAAATCAATCATGGCGGCGACGTTCATGCGGTAAATATGGTCTGCCCCAAAAATCGCCACCAGGTGGGGATCGGACTGCTCGATCAAATTCATATTTTGATAAATTGCGTCGGCGGTGCCCCGGTACCACGACTCGTTTTCCGAACGCATTTGCGCAGGTACGTTGATAATGAAGTGGCTCTTCAGCAGCCCGCCGACCTGCCAGCCCTCGCTCAGATGCTGCAGCAGCGATTGGCTGAGGAACTGAGTGAGCACGTAAATCGAGTGAATGCCAGAATTGACGAAGTTGCTCAGGACAAAATCGATGATCCGGTACTTGCCTCCGAATGGAACGGCGGGCTTGGCGCGTTCGCGGGTCAGCGGATAGAGCCGGGTGCCTTTACCTCCGGCTAGCACGATGCCCAGAACCTTCAGGTGGGAACTAGTTTGCGGAGCGGACTCTTGTGGGTGAAGCTTGTTGTTGGCCAAGCGATCCTCCTAAAACCGCCCTTGAGCGGCAAGTTATCCAAGACCACTGTTAGATGGCGGGCGAGAGGGGTTCGTTAGGGCTTCGAGTGCCTGAGTTTTGGTCGATCTGCTGCTTCATAATTTAGGCCGAAAGTCTTTATCCTCTGGGAGTGACCTCCACCGTGGCGGCACACTCAAGATCTAACGAACCTCGCTACGCGCCTGAACGGTTGCTGGGAGCCGGTGTGACAATCCGTTTTCGCATATTGCGTACATCTTCACTTCTAAGCTTCGCAGTAGTAATCAAGCGGCAATCGCACCGACCAAATTGCGGGCTATACCGACCAATGCTGACATGTCCTCGAATTTTGAAACTAGAACGGATACGCCCGCAGAATGCGCTTCCTTCTCTGTGAAGGAATCAGCGTAGGCGCTAAACACGACTATCGGGACATTGGGCATTAACCGTTTCAGGGCACGCGCCGCCTCAAGGCCGTTCATCACCGGCATCGCGAGGTCCAGCAGAATTACGTCTGGGTGCAAGTCTTGTGCTTTCTGGATTGCCATCCTCCCGTTCTCCGCCAAGGCGCAAACCTTAAAATCCAGTTCGCGGCGGAAAAGACCACCAACCCTTTGCCGAAAGGCGTTGTCGTCCGCGATTAGAACAGATTTGAGCATGTCTGACTGCAAATGAGTGAAGGCTGCGCAAGCGCCTCACCGAGCCACGGAATTTAGGATGCGAACGACGGCTGAGAGGTTTGGGAGGGGATCAAAACCCAGAACACCTGATCCAGTAGACGCTAGGATCTCCCTCTATGAAATTTCACCTTACAGGAAGAATCTTCGTTTGAATGCCAGAAATGACACGCGGTCTGATCAAGAGACAGTCTGCGTAGGAGGCTCATGACCTCTTGGCCAGGTATGCAGTGACCCCATACAAGAATCCGTCCGATTATGTGTGGACCACCGATGCCAACCGAGCTGGAGCCAGGCGCGGGAAACAGCCCGTCTGGCTGAGCACAGTAATGCGCGACTACATCCAACCCGCGGCTCGTAAAGTGGGGAGCATCAAGAAGATGTCGTGGCATACGTTTCGTCACACGTTCTCGACATTGCTCAAGGGCAATGGGGAAGACGTCAAAGTTGTACAGGAAGTATTGGGGCACTCAACGGCCAAGATGACCCTGGACACCTACACGCAGGCTCTCAGTCCGCAGAAGCGTGCGGCACAGAGCAAAGTGGTCAGCATGATCTGGCCAAACCCAAGTTGTACCGTCGTTGTACCGCGAGTTTCTGGTGAAATCCCGCTGCCTTGTAATTACAACGCGATCCAGTTTGTTTTCGCCCTTTCACGGGGGGTAGGGGGTGCCGAGCCTTAGTGCTGCGGGTCGATCGGGAAACACGATATATGCCTATTTTCAATTAGTTATCATGACATGCTCGAAATATACGGCACAATTAGCTTGTAAATGTACGACATAATTTGCTTGTAATTATACTGCATTATATGCTTGTATGTGTACGACGCCAAGCGCTTGTAATTGTCCGGTAAGAGCCTCCTTAATTATTATGCCAACACCGAACGAAAAACTCGCTGAGTCTCTCGCCGTCCTTCACGACCTCCAGAAGGGTGGACGACGGGTATTCCGGTCAGACGACGTGAGCCGCACCCATCGGGAACGGCTAGTGGAGAACGGCTTCCTGCAAGGAGTGATGAAGGGCTGGGTCATCTCGTCCAGCCCGAGCGCGCCCGGCGGCGACAGCACACCATGGTATGCGTTGTTCTGGGAATTCTGCGCGCAATATTGCAATGAACGCTTTGGCGACCAGTGGCATTTGTCACCGGAGCAGTCGCTTCTCTTGCACGCTGAGAATACCGTCATTCCCACGCAGGTCGTGGTTTATAGCCCCAAGGGCACGAACCACGCGATCGAGCTGCCATTCGGCACGTCGATTTATGACTTGAAGCAGGCTGACATGCCGGCGGCGGCCGACGTGTCGGTGAGGGACGGGCTGCGTTCGTTTTCCCCCGCGGCGGCCCTCGTGAGAGTGCCCGAGGCATTCTTCAGCCGTAATCCGATCGAGACACAAGTTGCGCTCTCAAGTCTGACGGATGCCGCCGACGTGCTGCGCCATCTTCTGGACGGGGGCCGCACGGTGAAGGCCGGGCAGATCGCGGGTGCCTTTCGCCGCATCGGCAGGCCGGAGTTCGCGGACGAGATTGTCAAGACCATTAAGCGGGCAAGCTACGATGTCCGCGAATCCGACCCGTTTGCGCCGGAACAAACGTTCGGCGCAAACCCTGTTGCGGGGTCGCCTATCGTCGGCCGTATTCAGGCGACGTGGGAGGCGATGCGGGGCGTCATCATCGAAAACTTCCCGAAGGCGCCGGGTCTTCCGAAGGACAGGAAAGAATATCTCGGCTTTGTCGACGACATCTACAAGAGTGACGCCTACCATTCATTGTCAATCGAGGGCTACAGCGTCACGCCGGCGCTGATCGAGCGCGTGCAACGCGGCGGCTGGGACCCGGCACATCAGGACGACGACCGCAAGAACCGCGACGCGCTGGCCGCGCGTGGCTATTGGCAGGCTTTCCAGCTTGTCAAAGCATCGGTGGCAGAAATCATCGCCGGCGCCATTCCCGGCGCGCTGGTTCGCACCGCTCATAAGGACTGGTACGGCGAATTGTTTCAGCCCTGCGTGGCTGCGGGTGTGATCTCCGCAAGAGCGCTTGCCGGCTATCGCAACGACGCAGTTTATCTGCGGACCTCGCGGTACGTACCGCCGCGATGGGAGGCCGTGCGCGACGCCATGCCCGCGCTTTTCGATATGCTCGAAAAGGAAATAGATCCAGCTGTCCGCGCCGTTCTCGGGCACTGGCTGTTCGGCTATATCCATCCGTACCCGGATGGAAACGGCCGCATGGCGCGGTTTTTGATGAACGCGATGTTGGCGTCGGGTGGTTATGCCTGGACCGTGATTCGTGTTGAAGATCGGGACGCGTATCTCGCGGCGCTCGATCGCGCCAGTATCGACGCAAATATTCAGCCTTTCGCAACCTTCATCGCAGAGCGCGTGCAAAGGTCGTTGGACCAGGCGACCGCTAAAGTGCGGGCTGGCAGAGTTTAAGGAAGGGTTAGAGGATTCGTTTTCGACGTTTAACGCCGGCGCTCTTGAATGCTTGGCTGGTCCCCAGCCTCGACTTGTTTTCAGTAACCACTCTCGTTATGGAGGTTTCCTTTAATGAGCATCTTCTCTATTACAGGACAGCGCATTATCTCTTAATAATCAAAAGGCTACTCGACTTGTCTGGCGGACGAACTCTGTCGGCCTGAGGGCCGATCAGCCGTCTTGCGACCAAGTTTCGGTTTGCCCAGGATCGAGGAAAACGAATCCTCGTCATGTTATCGTGGAAACTCTTATGCGGCGCGAGGCCGGCACTTCCGATCCAATACTCTGCTCTCACCTCCTGCGCAGAGTCGATGAAAGACTGATTGATCTTTTGAGTTCGCTCACGCCGAGCGAATGGGATCTTAAGACCATTGTGCCATTGTGGAGGGTCCGCGACGTTGCAGCGCACCTGCTAGACACTATTCTACGCAAACTCTCTATGGTTCGAGATTCTTGCTATGTCGAAGCGGTCAGCATCCGGTCGCCCGAAGACGTAATCACGCTGGTAAATCGTCTGAACCGCGAAGGCGTGACCGTCTACCGTCGTCTGAGCCCAAAGGTTCTGATCGGGATGATGAAAGAAGCCTGTGAGCAGAGCGCTTGTTTTCATGAATCTCTCGACCCGTTTTTGCCTGCCGCATTCGCGGTTAGCTGGGCAGGAGAAGAGAGCTCCCTGAATTGGTTCGACACAGCTCGTGAATTGACGGAACGCTGGCATCACCAACAGCAGATTCGATTGGCCACAAATCGGCCCGGCATCATGACGCCGGAACTATATCACCCGGTTCTCGATTGCTTTGTGCGAGGACTGCCGCATGTTTATCGCGGCGTCGACACACCTCTCGGGACGTTGCTTTTGCTAGAAATTTCTGGTGAATGCGGAGGGCAATGGTTTCTTTCTAAGGAATCGGCAGGTTGGCACTTCGTGAAGCCGACTGACAGAGAATGGGCATCGCGAGTTTCGATACCTCAGGAGTTGGCTTGGCGTGTCTTTACCAAGGGCATTGATCGCGATTCCGCTCGCTCGCAGATTGAGGTCAAGGGCGATCGAGATCTTGGGGAGAAGGTTCTTCAATTGACGGCTATTGTTGGTTAGATCGGGTTTCGGCGCGGGTCGTTGGCTATTCGGAAGTTGGGAATTGCTGCTTCGATTCTGTGTGCGAACTGTGTGCCAGATTTCCACGGACAGGCGGATTCGAAATCTGCCAATCCGACTTACGGCCGACCAGCCCTGTATTCCTCAATCAATTCCTGAATGCCTGCTCTTTCGAAGACGCAGTGTGCGAGGAATGTGCCTCTCTGGCGAATCAGGGACGGCAATCTCTAGAGGAACCCAGAAAAAGTTTACGATGACCTGTTCACAAGCGTGTTTGTGAGGACGAATCCTCGAAGCGCCGCCCAGCTCATCGGGATATGATGTGCGCATGAGGATTGTGCGGCTTTCCTGGGCTGGCGTTCAAATAGAGTCCGAGGGTGCCACTCTTGTCATCGATCTGTTGGAGCACACGTCCTCGATCCGCTCATTCATGGGCGATCCCCGGTTGCCAATCGTATGTGGTCCCGCAGTTCTCGACTTAGCGCTTGTCACGCACCTGCATCCTGATCACTACGATCCCGATGCTCTACGGCGAAAGCTCCGGCCGGATGCGAAGGTCATTTGTGATCCAGTCAACGCATCGAAGATCGCGCGCGATGGGTTCACCGTCGTGGGGGCTACCCGGTATGAACCGATCTCGGCCGGGCCATTCACCGTGACTGCCTTGCCGGCCGTTGATGGCTTGGGTGACCCGCAGATCTCGTTCCTTGTCGAGGCGGAAGATATCAAGGTCATGCACTTCGGGGACACTCTTTGGCACGGCCACTGGTGGAAGATCCGGGCTAGGTGCGGTCCGCCGAACCTCGCATTTCTTCCGATCAACGGCGCCATTACACAGTTTCCGAACATGACACCCAGCGGTATCCCAGCCGACCTGACGCCAGCTCAAGCTGCATCCGCTGCTGCCATCCTCGAAGCGAGGGTCGCTTGTCCAATGCACTACGGCGCGTTTCACAGCCCGCCTGTCTACGTCGAGTTTCCAGATGCTGAACGAATGTTCCTCGAAGCAGCCGGCCGGCTTGGAATATTCGTCCAGATTATCGAGCCGGGAAAGGAAATTGCGATCAGCTGATGCTTTTGCTTGACCACGACTGGCCCTAACCGTCGGCGCGCTGGAAAGTGGTAGTTTGTACGCATGCACATGCTCCTCTTTCTCGCGGTGTCGTTGGTCGCCCAGACAAGTTGTGCCGACATGGGGCGCCTGCCTAACGTCACCGCCGCAATCCAAACCGCAACTTACTGTCGGGTTTCCATCACTCTCCGACGTGCGGCCGATTCTGAAATCAAGTCCGAAGTCTGGCTGCCGACGGCTTCCGAGTGGAACGGCAAACTCCTCATGGAAGGTGGAGGCGGGTTGGTTGGTATCATCAATACTGAAGGAATGACGCACGCCGTTCGCGAGGGTTATGCCAGCGCGTCCACCGACACCGGCCACACCGGCAGCAGCGGCAGATTTGCACTTGGCCATCCCGATAAGATCACCGACTTCGCTTATCGCGCTGTTCACGAAACCGCCGTCGAGGCCAAAGTATTGATTGCGGCCTATTACGGACGCGGCCCGCGCCTGTCTTATTGGGAAGGCTGTTCCACCGGTGGACGGCAGGGACTGATGTCGGCGCAACGTTACCCGGAGGACTTTGACGGCATCATCGCCGGTGCACCTGCTTACAATCAAATCTACATCTCGGCGTGGCGCATGCGTCTGTTGATGACTGCACTTACGTCACCTCTACAAGCACTGCCAGCCGAAAAACTGAGGCTACTCAGTGACGCAGTCCTGGGCAAGTGCGACCTCAACGACGGCGTAAAAGACGGCCTCATCGAAAATCCACGCAACTGCAACTTTGACCCTAGCGCCCTCAAGTGCAACGGTGCCGAGACCGCAATCTGCCTCACCACGCAGCAACTGGAAACTGTAAGCGCCGCTTACACCCAGATGCGGAAATCCAATGGCGAACTTATCTACCCGGGTCTTCCCTTCGGTGGCGAGCTCGGCTGGCGTCTTCCAGCCGGCGCTAACGAGCCCGGGACCATAGATATCGACATCTTCCGCTATATTGCCAATCAAGACCCCGCATGGGATTGGCGCAGCTTCGACCTCGAGAAGGATATCGACCGGGCGCTTCTGCACGGTGGAGAGATCCACGCCGTCAACCCGGACTTAGCGAAATTCAAAGCACACGGGGGCAAACTCCTCCTGTATCACGGTTGGAGCGATGGAGGTTCCGACGGCTCGATCTCCGCGCTGAATACTATTTCTTACTACGACTCCGTCCTGAAGCAGATGGGCCCGAACCAGGACGACTGGTTTCGTCTTTTTTTGGTGCCTGGGATGGATCATTGCGGGGGAGGGACCGGCCCCAATCAGTTCAATAAGCTCGCTACGCTCGAACGCTGGCGCGAACAGAGCGAGCCCCCCAAATCTATCACCGCCGCCCGAGTCAACGAAAGTGGCGTCATCGACATGACGCGCCCCCTTTGCCCATACCCGCAACAAGCTGTCTATAAAGGTAGCGGCAGTACGAACGACGCTGCGAACTTCAACTGCAAAGTTAAAGTTAAGGGCAATTGACCACGGCCCGCTTCGGAGGACTGGCCGGTGATGCCAACGGTGTCGCACGGGTTTGAGTTGAAGCCAGTCAATTTCTTCGACCACAATCCGGCACTGGATTTACCTAAACAGATTGGGCGTTACTTCTGGCCCGGTTAGGCTATCCATCCAGTTTCCGGATTTTTCGTAGTCAGGCACGTCACGCACCTAAAAAACCTGAAAGTCTTGACCCCTGGATCGCCTTGACCTAAGATTCAGGCCAAAAATCGGGGAGCGAATCCCCAACTTCCAAACAGTCTGCGGAGGAGGAACCAGCGATGAAAACAACTCGATACGGGGTGGCGGCACTCTTTGCTTTGGTGATCGCCCTGGTGGTCGGCAGGTCCGGCTCTGCCGAGGAGAAGCAGGACAAGTACACGCTGCAGGT
>JGI12712J15308_10000048_pt1 | contig 29160 bp, 23 predicted proteins | sample JacPin_JW_Ref_O2_FD_15308 | JGI IMG/M metagenome (IMG submission 15308) | reverse complement strand
TCCCGCACAAATTGTCGCTCCTCCGGTAATGACGACTAGCGGATTAGCGCATCTGGGGCCGATACCGGCCATCGGCGAGCATTCGGAACTTATTCGCGCCGAATTTTCCGCAAAGAAGGACGCCACGTCTTCCCCGCGCTAGGCAATTCCGAGCGTTATAGTACGGCTCAGCTCTCGACCGGGCGGGAGGCGGCCTGTTTCTCGCTTCTGCGGCCCTGTCGCCCGGGCCGCCTTCCGCCCGCAAAATTGCTCTTAAGTCGAGCCGCCATAGCCGGTAGACTGTCATATATATGTCATCCAGCACTGCTTCCGCGCCACCCCCGACCTCTTTTCACAAGGACGGGCGCGAAGTGGAATGGCAACTCGCGTGTACCGATCTGAGTTCCGTTCGGCGCTGGTTGAGCGACCACGGTACGATCGATGGGCTCATCCTCGAACCCCGCTCCACGCAGCAAATCTTTGACACGTACCTGGACACGGACGACTGGCGAATCCATCGCGCAGGTTTCGCGCTGCGCGTCCGGTCCGGCACCGGATCCACCGAGGCCACGCTCAAGTCGCTTCATTCAGCCAGCACGGAGGTCGCCGACCGCCGGGAGTTGACTGAAACGCTGAATAGTTCCGACAACGAAGCGATCCGAGAATCAATTGGGCCGGTTGGAACACGAGTTTGCGCCGTGAGCGGAGCGCGCACGTTATTGCCGCTATTCGAACTGCGCACCTCGAGGCAGAGATTTTCGATCCGCAAAAGCGATGAGGCACGGGAACTCGGCGAGATTGCCCTCGATGAGACCGTAATCTCTCGACCCCATGGGGAGCCCCAGGCGAGCATGCTTCGGGTCGAAGTGGAGGCGCACACGGAATCACACGAGCCTCTGCGTTCGCTGGTGAAGACCCTTCGCAACAATTGCGCACTCGAGGCGGCATCCGATTCAAAGTATTCACTCGGCCTCAAGTCGGTAGGACTGGCGCCACCCGACCCGGAATTCGCCGCAACGACGGTAGATGCGTCCATGACTATCGCCGCGGTCGCCATGGCGAACCTGAGGCGTTACTTGGCCGCCTGGCAACTGCACGAGCCCGGTGCCAGATTGGGAGACGATCCTGAAGAATTGCATGACTTGCGGGTCGCCGGCCGCAGACTCGACGCCGTCCTGCGTCAGTTTCAATCGTTTCTGCCTCCAGCCTATTCAGGGATTCGCGCGACGCTCAAGACCGTGTTGAGTGCCCTAGGTCACGCGCGCGATCTCGATGTCGCCTTGGGCGAGTTGCAAAACTTCAGTCGCAAGTTGCCGAAATCGGATCGGTTGGGCGTAGATCCCTTGAAGGAGCACTTGCTGTCGGAACGCGGCCGGGCCCGTGCGCGAATGTTGAGCGTTCTCGACTCGATCTGGGTGCAGAAGAATTTGCAGGAATTAACATCACTGCTGATTGCACCGGGCGCTGCACCCGACGCCCCATCGGCCGGGCTGGCGTTGGACGTGTCCCCCGGACTGATACGACGACGGTTCCGCAAGTTGCGCAAGCGAGGCGATCTGCTGCGCGTGGATTCTCCNACCGAGGAGTACCACGAGGTTCGCGGCCAAGTGAAGAAGTTGCGTTACGCGTTGGAAGCAGTGGCTGGCCTCTACGGCAAACAAGCCAACGACATGATTCGAGCGCTGCGCCGCTGGCAGGAGAATCTTGGACTGCAACAGGACGCGGCTGTGGCGATGCAGCGGTTAAACGTACTCGCAAGCGCGAAGCCCAAGGGTATTCCGCCGGAAACCTTGTTCTTAATGGGGCGCCTTGCAGAGCGCCACCTCGGCGCAGCCCGGCAGGCTCGGAAACGCTCTGCGACGGGCTATCGGAAAGTACGACAAAAATGGAAGAAACTGCGGACGAAATTCGAAAAGTCGACCGCAAGTGAGGCGCCGACTCCGGCGCCCTGAAGCCATGGAATTGTTGGTCATCCGACATGCCATTGCATTCGCGCGCGACCGCGACCGTTGGGCCGACGATGCCGCCAGGCCCCTCTCGCCTGCGGGGATTAGACGGTCGCGGAAAGCGGCGTCCGGACTCAAGGAACTCTGCAAGGCGCCCGATCACCTCCTGACCAGTCCCCTGGTTCGTGCCAGGGAGACAGCCAAGATTCTGACCGAGGTCGCCGGCTGGCCGCGGGCCGAAATAGCGCCCGAGCTTAAGCCCGGGGAGGACGCGGCGGCGGTGCTGACGCTGTTAGGTAAGGATCGCAGCGAGCGGATTGCCATCGTCGGGCATCAACCAGATCTTTCGGCGCTGCTCACGGCTTGCCTTCTAAAGAATCACAGCGCCTTGCCGATCGAAATGAAGAAAAATGCGGTCGCCTGCCTGTCGTTTGATGGCAGGGCTCGAGCCGGCGGTGCAGTGCTCAAGTGGCTTGCAACACCGCGCATGCTGCGCGGTTTTCGAAACCGCTGATGTACCATAAAGAGCCGTGACTGATCTTCCTACCGAGGAGCAGAACTTGGTGGAATTCCCGGATGAGTTGACTCAAAACCGCGCGGCTCCCGTCGCCGCCGCCGGGGATGTGGGCGCGAGCGGCAAACAAGCCGGCGCCATGAAGATCATCGCCGTCACCAACATCAAAGGAGGAGTCGGCAAGACGACGACCGCTGTCAACCTGTCGTACCTGTGTGCCGCGAGCAGTGGCCCCACGCTGCTCTGGGACTTGGATCCTCAGGGTGCCGCGACTTACACCTTAAGAGGCGATCCCTTAGAGCGCGCAAGCCCAAAGAAACTATTGAACGGCAAGCGTCACCTCCCTGAACTCATCCTCTCGACCGGATATGCGAACCTGGATCTGCTGCCGGCAGATTTTTCGTATAGAAATTTTGATGTGCACCTCGCTGATCAAAAGAAGCCCACCGAGCGGCTTCTTAAAATGAGCCGATCGTTGCGAGACGTCTATGCGGTGTTATTCCTCGATTGCGCGCCCGGCATCTCACTCTTGTCGGAGAACGTCCTGCACGCTGCGGATGCGATCATCGTGCCGCTTCTGCCCACTCCGCTGTCGGTACGCATGCTGGTGCAATTGCAGGACTTCATTGCGACCAAAGGCTGGAAGGATTTGATGCTCCTGCCGTTTTTCTCAATGGTCGATCGCCGTAAGTCGCTCCACCACGACATCATCGCCGAGACTCGTGAGCAGTTTCCAACGCTGCTCGTCACCGAAGTGCCGTATTCCAGTGAGATCGAACGCATGACTCTGCGCCGGGCGCCAATACCAGCCTCTGCCCCGAGAAGTGCAGCNGCGCAAATCTATNCGGCGCTTTGGGCGGAGTTGACCGGCGCTCTCCATTTGGCCAGGNAGTCTTCGTCGCTTGTTCCCTCGCCGGGCAACATCGCTTAGGGACTTCCTTGGCCCTTCGGGCTGTCCATACTTACGACCCATTTCTTGCGCCATTCGGCGGCCTCGAAGGGATCAGCGAAGTATTGCGTCTCGTGCGAAACCTTTACCCCCCTGAATTCCATGATGCTCACCGTGTAATAGGGTCGAGCATCGTAGGTTAGGACAAACTCAGTAACCCACAAATCGCCGCTCCCCATGATTCGATGAACCACAAAGCGCTTCTTGTTCGGCTGGAGGGTCCGGGTGATCTGTATGTTTCGTCGACCGAGAATTCGCTCGCGGGATTGCGGATAATCGAGAACGGCATCGTCGAGATAGATGTCGTGCTCTGTCTCGAAATCGTCGGAGTTGGATGCGGCCCAATGTTGATTCAAGGCCACGCGTATTTCTTCATCTCTCATGCGACTCTCCTCATTTAATACGAATCGGTCGAAAAGCAAGGCGCGAAATTGGAGTCCGTGAGCCTGGGTGAAGACGGAGTTGGGCATCGGGAAGAATCGCCAGCCGTGAGATCTCTATGAAAAAATTGAAGCTTCAGCGCCATGCACACGAGGTCGGCGAAGGATCGAGCGCCCATTTTTCGCATCGTGTTGCTGCGATGAATTTGTACGGTCACGAGCGATATCGCCAACATGCCGGCAACCTGTTTATTGAGAAATCCCTGCACGACGAGTGCAAAGACTTCGCGCTCACGTCGCGTGAGATTGAGATAGCACGCCTTCAGCGCCGCCATTTCTCCCTGCCGCTGACGCAAAACACGATGGCGCCTGAAAGCCTCCTCTACAGCACTATACAATTCCTCGGGTCCGACAGGATGAATTAAGAAATCAAAAGCGCCGGCTTTGATGGCCCGAATCCCGGACGGCATGTCTAGATGGGTACCAATGAATATGATCGGCGGCCCACCATCCTCTCTTAATTGTCGCTGCAATTCGTAATCCGTCGCATCCCCTCGCTGCACTTGGGCGATGATACAGGCGACCGACTTGTTTCGAGGATGTTGCAGGAATTCGTCCGCCGAGGCGAAGCATTGAACGTCGAGGCCGCGCAGCGCCAGTTCACCGAGGAGTCTCTCGCGAACCTGCCAATCGGTTGCGATGAGGTACACAACCGCAGCACGGTCAGGATCGGGATGGCTGTCCNTCAATCGTTGCGCGGCGCCGATGCGGCACCCGGCGACATTTGGAGCCAGCGAAACCAGTGTTCGTGCACTTCTTCCGTGCATAGGATCGATCATTGCAACCATGTCACTCCCTCCGCCCAAAGATGCCGCTCACATTCCCATCTGCGGTACAAAAGTGCCGTCAATCCCGATTCGGCGCCACATCGAATGAGGTAGTATTTGCCCTGCATTGTTCTACAGGCACCCCTTTTGAGCGGCCCCAACATTCGGGCGCGAGAGGCCTTCCTGCGATGTCCGTCAAACTCATTCGAATCCTTTGCGTTGAAGATCATCCGGTATTTCGCGAGGGGCTAGCCACCATTATCGGATCGCAGCCGGACATGCTGCTGATCGGATATGCCGGAAATGCGGTGGAGGCCGCGGCAGAATTTCGCCGCCATCAGCCGGACATTACTTTGATGGACCTGCATCTTCCGGGATCCAATGGAACCGATGCCCTGATCGCCATTCGCGGTGAGTTTCCGGGCGCCCGGGTCATCATGTTGACGACCTCCGATGCCGATGGTGAAATTCAGCGCGCCATGCGCGCGGGGGCGGCCGCTTACCTGCTTAAAAGCATGCCGAAAGATGACTTGCTCGCCGTCATCCGTTCGGTGCATGCCGGCCGACGGCATGTGCCGCCGGAAGTGGCCGCGCGGCTCGCCGAGCATTTGGGTGATGAGGATCTTACGACACGGGAATTGGAGGTGCTCAGGCTCATTCGGGATGGCTACCGCAACAAGCAGATCGCCGATCAGCTGGCGATCGCCGAGACCACCGTCAATTTTCACATCAAGAATCTAGTGGCTAAGCTGAGCGCCAAAGATCGAACCCATGCCGTGACCATCGCGGTCCGCCGCGGTTTGCTGAAAATCTGATGCGCTGAACCTGTGGAAAACCATAGGGGGAATGCTGGGCTGGCGGATGGGGCGTGTTGGGGCAATTGCGGGTACCGTCACGCGACTGCCAACTGTTCCAGATTTATTCTTGTCTGAATCTCTACCGGCAAGCATGAAGAATCAGGGGAATGCGCCAGAGTTGCTGCCTTGTCGGCGAAACGGTCCGACTTTGGGATGGCGCGCCTCCCGATACCTACTGTGCGCTTCCTTATTAATGGCGTTTCTGGTCGATACAGCCTGGGCGCTCGATCCGCATCGACTCATATCTCAATACGCGCACACAGTATGGAGGGTGCAGGACGGCTTCCCGCGTTCGCCGATCGCTATTACCCAGACAAGTGATGGCTATATCTGGATTGCCGCTGGCACAGGCCTACTTCGATTCGATGGGGTAAGAATGACTCCAGGTCCATCGCAGAATTCCTTTCCCACGAATATAGGCATTAACGCCATCTTGGGGACTCGCGACGGCAGTCTGTGGATGGGCACCTATACCGGTCTGTACCGCCTCAAGGACCGAACCTGGTTCAGGTTCCCGAGTCACGAGACTGGCGTGCAGAACATCATCGCTGATCACGCTGACACTGTCTGGATTACTCAGTACCAAGGCCACGAGAAGGGATTGCTTTGCCAAGTCACCGGGAACGACTTGAAGTGTTACGACGAGAGCGGTGGCACATCCGTAGAGGCCCTCGCGGAAGACAGCGTCGGTGACATCTGGTTCGGATGCCTGATGCTGTGCCGCTGGAACCGGGCCTCCATGAGCTACTTCATGCAAGAACAGATGGATCATCCAACAGATTATGGGGTGGTGGGGCTTGCTACAGGATCCGATGGCTCAGTTTGGGTTGCGATGGACGGTACGGGTCCAGGAGCCGGGGTCGGCTACTTGCGCGACGGTCAGTTCGTCAGTTATGTAGCCCCCGGCTTCGACGGCACGAAAATCCGCGCAACCTCTCTATTGATGGATAGCCAGCAAACTCTCTGGATCGCTACGGGTTCCGAGGGTCTTTACCACATTCATGACGGCCGCGCGGACCACTATGGGTCTGCTCAGGGCTTATCGGGCGATGTCGTGGCCTCGATCTTCGAAGACCGCGAGGGAAATTTGTGGATCGCCACCGACGGTGGCGTCGATCTCTTTCGAGATGTACCCATCGTCAGTTTCTCTTCGCGCGAAGGCCTACATGACAACGCTGGCGTCGTACTCGCTCGCGAAGATAGGTCCGTCTGGGTCGGAACTGGCGGCGCTCTTGCCATCATCCAGGGCGGCTCCACGTCGTTAATTACCGAGGCCGACGGACACCCGGTTCAAGACGTGGATGCGCTGCTGGAGGATCATGCGGGTCAGGTGTGGCTGGGAATCGATCGGACAGTGATGACATATCAGGCCGGGAAGTTCTCCAGAATTAAAGGACTTGATGGCCGCCCCCTTGAGAACATGGGAGATATCCTCTCATTTGCAGAAGACATCGAGGGGAATATCTGGGCCATCGCCGAGAACCCGCCAACGCGGGTGCACCATTTGCTGCGCATCCGAGACCACCGATTGCAGGAGGACACCGAAATCACAGCCCGCGTGCCCCAGTCTCATTTTCTCGCCGCGGACCCGGCGGGCGGGATGTGGATCGGCACGCTAGACGGCAAACTTTTTCACTACCTCAGTGGGCTAGCTAAAGCTGTTTCCGCCGGTCAAAGCAGTGACGTCCCAGTCAAAGTGGGCAGCTTTTATATCGACCCGACTGGCGTGATATGGGCGGCAACCTCTATAGGTCTATATCGCTGGGAGCGTGGTGCACTCAGGGTTTTGGACTCGCGCAATGGCCTGCCCTGCTCCAGGTTATTCGCCGCCATCAAAGATGCCTCGGGATCAATGTGGCTTTCAGGAAAGTGCGGCTACCTGCGCATTTCTGCCGATGATGTCGCGAATTGGTCTGCGCAACCTGAAAGCCAGGTGAGAGCAACCATGTTGGGCCCGTTGGACGGCGCCGACCCGGGATATTTTTCAAAACGCATCCAGCCTGGCTCCGTTCGATCAAAGGATGGGCGGCTGTGGTTTATTGGATATTCGACTGTTCAGATGATCGACCCTGGTCATTCGTACAAGAATCAGATACCACCGCCAGTTCATGTCGAAGGACTTATCGCCGATGGAAAGAGTTACTCATCGTCTTCGCCCATCACTCTGCCGCCGCTCACACGAGATCTGGAGATCGACTACACCGCGTTGAGTTTTGTCCTACCTCAGAGGATGGCCTTCCGCTACATGCTCGATGGTCGGGATACTAGCTGGCAGGATCCTGGACTGCGCCGCCAGGCGTTCTACAACGACCTACGACCTGGGTACTATCGCTTTCGCGTGATCGCGTCGAACAACGACGGCGTGTGGAATACGACCGGCGCGTCGCTCGCATTCCATATTGCGCCGGCGTGGTATCAGACCAACTGGTTCCGATTGGCAGCTGCTCTTGCAGCATTGCTGCTGCTCGCCGCGATCTATCGCCTGCGCGTGCGCCAAATCGGCAGAGCGATGACCGCCCGATTCGATGAGCGGCTGGCCGAGCGCACCCGCATCGCGCGCGACCTACACGACACGTTTCTGCAGACCATCCAAGGCAGCAAGTTGGTGGCGGATGACGCACTGGATACTGCCACCGACTACTCGCGAATGCGTCAAGCCATGAAAACGCTGTCGGAGTGGTTGGCTCGGGCGACCCTCGAGGGCCGAGCCTCGCTAAATTCCTTGCGAACCTCCACGACTGAGGTGAATGACCTTGCCGAAGCGTTGCGGCGTGCGATCGAAGAGTGCCGCACGCACAGCTCCATGGAAACCGCTCTTCAAGTGACCGGTGAGGTGCAACCGATGCACCCCGTCGTGCGCGATGAGGTATATCGCATCGGCTATGAAGCGATCCGCAATGCCTGTGTTCACTCGCATGCAAAACAATTGTGGGTGGATCTCAGCTATCTCAAGGACTTGACACTGTCTGTCCGCGACAACGGCACCGGGATGGACGTCGCCCTGGCGGAAAAGGGCAAAGCAGGACACTTCGGTCTGCTCGGCATGCGCGAGCGAGCTGCGCGCATTGCGGCCAAGCTCACGATCAAAAGCTCAGCGTCGGAGGGAACCGTGATCGAACTCGTCGTCCCGGGCGGAGTCATTTACAGCCATCCTGACTCGAGGCGCCGAAAGTTGCGCGGCATAGTTAGATCACTGATGGAAAAACTGGGCTTCGTATCGCGGCAAGCATGAAGATCCGATGGAATGCTCAAGCGCCGCAGCTCCCACGGCAGATAGGACCGACATGGCTATCGCGCGCCTCGCGGACCCTACTGAGCGCTTCCGTATTAATGGCGCTTGTAATGGATACCGCGTGGGCGCTGGATCCCCACAGGCTTATTTCACAGTATGCTCACTCCGTCTGGAGGGTCCAAGACGGCTTTCCGCATAACCCGATCAGTGTCACTCAGACGAGCGACGGCTATGTCTGGATTGCCGCCACCGGTCTAGTTCGGTTCGACGGCGTCAGAATGGTCCCCGTGCCGCCGCAGAAATTCTTTCCCACTGACGTGGGCATCAATGCGCTCCTGGGAAGTCGCGACGGAAGTTTGTGGATGGCTACGTACCAGGGCTTGAGCCGCCTTAAGGATGGCAAGGCATTCAGTTTCCCGATCAAAAGCGGCGCCGTGCAGGGCATCCTCGAGGACCACGCGGGCACGATCTGGATTACTCGCAGCGACACAAATGGTGAACCCGCGTTGTGCCAAATCATTGGCAATGACCTCGAGTGTCACGGTAACAAGAATGATGGTAATCCGGCGGAATTTGGAACCGCGCTTGCCGAGGACAAATCAGGAGACATCTGGTTCGGATGTCAGATGCTGTGCCGCTGGAGCCGGGGTTCCATGAGCCGCTACATGCAAGAGCAAATGAGTCATCCGACAGGAGACGGCGTCAGTGCGCTTGCTGTCGGGGCCGCTGGCTCGGTCTGGGCAGCCGTAAGTGGTGTGGGACCGGGCGCCGGCGTGCAAATTTACACTGACGGAATCTTCAAGAGCTATGTGGTCCCGGGATTCGATGGTGCGACCGTCCAGGCCGCCGCCCTAGTCTTGGACCGTCAGCAAACACTTTGGATTGGAACAGCGTCTCAGGGTCTGTACCACATTCATGACGGTCATGCGGATCACTATGGTGCGGCGCAGGGACTGTCCGGAGATGAAGTGACCTCGATCTATGAGGACCGAGAAGGCAATTTGTGGATCACAACTGATAAGGGTGTGGATCTATTTCGGGATATTCGCATTGTCAGTTATTCCTCGACTGAGGGTCTGACCGGCAACGCAACCGGCGCTGTAATTGCACTCAACGACAATTCTGTCTTGATGGGAACTGAACAGGCCCTGAACGTCATTCGTGCGGATTCGGTTTCTCCAATCAGGACGACCCGCGGACATCCAATTCAATATGTAACTGCGCTGCTGGAGGACCACTCAGGCCAGGTTTGGGCGGGGATGGATCGGACACTTATGACCTACGAGCACGGGCAGTTCTCTGCGATCAAGGGGCAGGACGGGCGGCCTTTAGAGGACATCGGAAGCATCATTTTTGCACTTGCAGAAGACATCGACGGAGATATCTGGGCCATCGCATTTGATCAACCAAAGCGCATACTTCGCCTGTTGCGCATCAGGGGCCGCCGGGTGAAAGAGGATATTCAGATCGCCGCTCTCGTGCCGCGCGCTCATTTTCTCGCCGCTGATCCCACCGGCGGAATCTGGATCGGCACGTTGGATGGCAAACTTGCTCACTACTTCAATGGAACTGCCAAAATTGTTTCGACGGGACCCGGCGGCGCCGCCCCCGTCAAGATGGGCAGCATGACCGTCGACTCAGACGGTGTCGTCTGGGGGGTGACGGGCGGGGGCTTGTATCGATGGGAGAATGGCGCGCTGAGTGTGATGGACACACACAACGGCTTACCATGCTCCGCGCTCATTGCGGCAATCAAGGATGGCTCCGGGTCATTGTGGCTCGAAGCCAAGTGCGGTTATTTGATGATATCCGCGGCAGATCTGGCGAATTGGGCGGCCCGACCCGATAGCCATCTGGCAGTGACAAGGTTAGACACACTCGATGGGGCAGATCCGGGATGGGTTGCCGATCGGATCCAGCCGAACGCGGCGATGACACCTGACGGTCGCCTCTGGTTCATCGGCGGAACATCGGTTCAGATGATCGACCCCCGCCGTTCGTACAAGAATCCGACACCACCGCCAGTTCACGTCGAAGGACTCATCGCCGACGGAAAAAGCTACTCACCGGCCTCCCCCATCACTCTCCCGTCGCTTACGCGAGACCTGCAGATTGACTATACGGCGCTGAGTTTCGTCCTGCCGCAACGGATGGCCTTCCGCTACTTGCTCGAAGGCCGCGACAAGACCTGGCAGGATCCCGGACTGCGCCGCCAGGCGTTCTACAACGACCTACGACCCGGGAACTATCGCTTTCGCGTGATCGCGTCGAACAACGACGGCGTGTGGAATACGACGGGTGCGTCCCTCGAATTCCGGATCGCGCCAGCCTGGTATCAGACGGAGTTGTTTCGATGGGCGGCCGGGTTTGCCGCACTGCTAGTGCTCGCTGGGATCTATCGCCTGCGTGTGCGCCAAATCGGCAGAGCGATGACCGCCCGTTTCGATGAGCGATTGGCCGAGCGCACCCGCATTGCGCGCGACCTTCACGACACGTTTCTGCAGACCATCCAAGGTAGTAAGTTGGTCGCGGATGACGCACTGAATCCCGCCACCGACTTGACGCGGATGCGTCAGGCGATGACAACCCTGTCGGGCTGGTTGGGGCGAGCGACCCAGGAAGGACGAGCCGCTTTAAATTCCTTGCGGACCTCAGCGACCGAAGTGAATGATCTTGCCGACGCGTTTCGACGCGCGATCGAAGAGTGCCGGATGCACAGTTCCATGGAAGTCGCTCTTCAGGTGATCGGCGAGGTCCAACCAATGCATCCCATAGTCCGCGATGAGGTATACCGAATCGGGTATGAAGCGATCCGCAACGCCTGCGTTCACTCGCATGCCGAACGATTGTGGGTGGATCTCTCCTACCTAAAAGACTTGACGCTGATGGTCCGCGACAACGGCACGGGGATGGATCTGTCATTGGCCGAGAAAGGCAGAGCGGGACACTTCGGTCTGCTCGGAATGCACGAGCGCGCCGCGCGCATCACGGCCAAGCTCACAATCAAAAGCTCTGGCTCAGAAGGAACCATGATTGAGCTCATCGTCCCCGGCGGGATTATCTACAGCCACGCCGATTCGATGCGCCATCGGTTGCGCGGTAAAGTTCGATCACTTCTGAGTAGGTTAGGCCTCATGAAACTCCGACCGTGAGGGTATGATTTCAGGACTGCGCCCGGCAAGCGCTTCTGCGGCAGTGGGTCGTGCCTAACTCAGGAGGCGCCGGGGAACGACGCAATGACCGTCTTCCCGTTCGGCAACTGACAATCTCCCTGACCGCCGCCCGCCATGCCACTCGTGGGATGCACGAGTTGAAATTTGCAGCGAATATGCCTGCCCGCAGGAGCGGCAATAGTGCAATGATTTTCGAGCACGTTCGTTTGACCATTGTGATTTCTCCACCTCTAATGAAGGAATGCGGCGGGCGGCGAGAGCGCGGCTGTTCGCGGATGAATCCAGGAAGATGTGCGCTTATCCCCTTCCCTGTGATGTGCCAGGCCATCATCGGCTAATGGGTCACGGAGATTTCGTTTTCCACCCGGGTCACTCCCGGAGTTTTCCGGGCGATGGTCCCGGCCGTTTCCTTCATGAGGCCCTCACTGACCTCACCGGACAGATACACGACGTGATCCAGCGTTTGTACACCGATTGAACTGATCCCCTGCAAATCGGGATGTTGATTCAATTGTGTTTGTACATTTGCGGTAATTTGTGCATCGCCGGGACAGCCGCCCGGCCCGCATTTCCTTTCGGCGGCACACCCCGCGAATAGCCCGGGCAATCCGAGCGCGATGATCAAGGCATACAAGGGTTTCAGTTTGTTCATTTTCAGTCACTCCTTTCAATTGTTTTCGATTCCGCTAGGCGCCGGCGGCGCACAGCGGTGTGAACGNTTTCGGTTGCGTCANGTGGCAACGATGCACTCCACTTCAACTTGTGCGCCGGCTGCGAGCGAGGCGACGCCGACAGCACCGCGCGCGGGATANGGTTCGCGGAAATATTCCGCCATGATTTTGTTGACGAGNCCGGAGTTGGCGATATCCGTTAAATACACATTGACCTTGACGACATTGTCGAAAGTCGCACCCGCGGCCGTGACGACCGCTTTCAGATTCTCGAACACCTGCTTGATCTGGGCCGCGACATCGCCCTTGACCAATTTCTGCGTATGCGGGTCGAGCGGAATTTGTCCGGAAAGCCACAGCGTGTTGCCGACTTTCACGGCTTGCGAATAAACACCAATGGCTGCCGGCGCGGCTGCAGTCGAAATGATTTGCTTGTTCATAACTCTCCAGTTGTGTTGCGTGACCTGAGAAGCATCGACTTCGTTTGACGGCGAAATGCTGCCTGCTTCAATCCTCAACGGATTGGATTTGTGCGCAACGATTGGACATTTCGCTTCACGTTCAGCGAAGCGCGGCGCACCTCTTGGAGAGATTTGCGCGCGCTCCAGCGGCGGTCGAGATTTGTCCAATCGGGGCGGATAGATCCAATCCACCGACCCATCGGGCAGGCAACATCCAACCACTACGAGCTCGCAACAGATTCATTAGGAGAAATTCAAATGGCCAAGACCGTCGCGGATGAACCAACGCAGAACGGCATTGATAGGAACGAGACCGCTGCCGCGGGGACGGAACTCTGGCGTCTGCCGGCCGGCGATCTTGCGCGACTTATCCGGACTCGTAAGGTCTCAGCGCGTGAGGCTGCGCAAGCTGCGCTTCAAAGACTCGATGCGGTCAACCCAATGATCAATGCGATCGTTGCACACAAGCCGGACCTCGTACTGGAACAGGCGGACCGACTGGACCAGAGACTGGCCCGAGGCGAGGATCCGGGTCCGCTGGCCGGTGTGCTGGTGTCGGTGAAGATCAACACCGATATGGCCGGATTCCCCACCACCAACGGGACCCGTCTGCAGAAGGACTGGATTGCGAAAGTGAATAGCCCGGCGGTCGAAAATTTGGTGCGCGCGGGTGCGGTGCTCTTGGGCCGCAGCAACGCGCCGACCTTTGCTTTGCGCTGGTTTACCAGCAATGTGCTGAACGGCGCCACTCGCAACCCGCGCAATCCGGCGCTAACCCCGGGCGGCTCGACGGGAGGCGGTGCTGCCGCGGTGACGGCGGGAATTGGACATCTGGCGGTAGGCACAGATATCGGCGGTTCGTTGCGCTATCCCGCATACGCCTGCGGAGTCCACGGACTGCGTCCCACGCTCGGGCGAGTCCCGGCCTACAACGCTTCTTCGCCCGAGCGCGCCATTGGCGCACAGATGATGTCTTCCACGGGCCTTATCGCGCGCACCATTGAGGATCTTCGGATTGGTCTCGCAGCGATGTCGGCCCGCGATCTGCGCGATCCGTGGTGGGTGCCGGCTCCGCTGGAGGGTTCTCCCATGCCGCTGCTCGCCGCCATGTGCCTTCGCCCGGGTGGAATGCAAATTGCAAAGGAGGTCGAGGCGGCCGTGGTGGATGCAGGGAAGCGATTGTCCGATGCCGGATGGAAGGTCGAAGAAATTGAGGATGTGCCATCGATACACGAGGCGGCAGACGTGCAAATGCGCCTCTGGCTCGGTGACGGGTACGCCGGACTGGTTGAGGCGGCGAACCGCGACGGAGATCGCGCCGCGATTGCCGTGGTCGCGGCAGTCAGAGGCATGGCCGAGCCGCTTCCCTGCGATGTCGTCAGCCATGCCATGGTGCTTCGTACTACCGTGCAGCGCGAATGGCGTTCATTCTTCACGCGCTATCCGGTACTACTCCTTCCGGTCTCCGGTGAATTGCCGTTCCCCGACGGCCTCGACCTGCAAGGCGAGGCGGGTTTCCAGCGAGTCTGGAACGCGCAACTTCCCTTAAGGGCGCCGCCGGCGCTGGGACTACCGGGTCTGGCGGTTACGACCAACCTGATCGGTTCCGTCCCGGTCGGCGTGCAGATTCTAGCCGGTCATTTCCGCGAAGACTTATGTTTGCTCGCGGGCAAAGCAATCGAGGCTCGCGGCGCGCCCACCTCTCCCATTGATCCGATGTTCTGAGGCAATGGGTCGAGCAACAAGATGCATGCGTGCTTGATAATTTTCGGGACTGCGGTGTTAAGCGTCGCGTTCGTCGATGTATTCCTGGTCGTGCTGAACTATGAGGAGACCGGGTTTCTCGCCACCCGCTTGTGCAGGTGGCAGTGGTACGCTCTGCGCAGCGTGACGCGGCGTCTATCACGGCGCTGGCGACCCTTCGCCCTGCGTCAGGTCACTGGCCTGAATGTATCTCTTTGCGTGACGGTCTGGCTCGGGTGCGTCGTCATCGGTTTCGGATTCATCTACTACGGCCTCATGGTTGGGGCCAACTTTGAATACGACGGCCGTGGCGTTGGCGCGGGACTGTTCGGCGCTATGTATTTGAGCGCCGCCCAGCTATCCACAGTTGGTACCTCGCAGATCAACGCTCAAACCGATGTGCTGCGCACCCTGACGATTGCCGAGACCTTGAGCGCCCCGCTCCTGATCACGCTGATACTTACCTTTCTGCTCGGCGTTTACCAAGTCATACGCGACTTGCGGACCCTGTCCTCCAATTTTTCCGACGCGGAACACGGGGTCGGCGACCCCATTGTCAATCTCGAGCCTTACTTCCCAAAAGGCGAAGGCTTGGACGGGTATCTGCAAGCAATCAGTGACAGTTTTTGGTCCTATGCCGACGGACTGCGCATGCATCATGTCGCGTACTTTTTCCAGAGCGGCAGAGATCAATTTTCTTTGCCATACGTGCTTTACATGTTCGGCGGAACACTGGCGGCATTGCGTTGGGGGTTGCCCGCGGGAAATTCCGTCGCCAGGGAGCCGCTGCTCGTTCGCCTAAGCTCTCAGTTCGAACGCTTTGTCGATTATTTGCACGAGCAGCTCCGGTGGACGAGCGCCATGACGGAACCGGTCGGCTACGAAGAATTCGTCTCGGCTCGACTCGAAGCCGCGGAGACGCGGGATATTTGGGTACGTCGATTCCTGCACTTGACGGACGAGATGGGTCGGCTCGCGAAACTTGGCGCCACGATTGATTCCGAGGAAGTCTATGCGCGCTATCGGCAATGGCTGCCCTTCGCTCAGCGCGCTGCTCAAGCGACATTGGCGGTGAGCCTTGATTTGGATTACCAACCCATGCTGCGCACTTAAGTACCCACCGCATGGGCGTAGAGGATCCTATGAAATCCAGGGTGTACGGCGTTCTCGGAGTTACCGGCGCACTCGCCGCCTGCTCTCTCGCGCCGCCTTATCAGCGTCCCGAGACGGCAACCGCACCGGCTGAGTACCAGGAGTCGCAGGGCTGGAAGCTGGCCACGCCGTCGGACACCGACGCGCGAGGGCCGTGGTGGACTGTTTTTCAAGACACGACTCTCGACGCGCTCGAATCGCAAGTGTCAGACGCCAATCAGGATCTCAAAGCAGCGTATGCCCGCCTACAGGAGGCACGAGCGCAGACGCGGATAGCGCGGGCCGGCCAGCTCCCGAGCGCAACGGCCGATGCCAGCGTCAACCGCACCAAAGCATCCGTGAATTCGCCGACCTACGATTCGCGCGATCCGGCAGAGTACAGCGACTCGATCGCGGGGGTGACGCTCTCTTACGAGATAGATCTCTTCGGACGGGTACGTAACACCATCGCGGATGCGCGCGCCACCGAACAGGCCACGGCGGGCGATGTTGCCGCCCTTGACCTCGATCTGCGCGCGGATCTCGCCGAGGATTATTTCTCACTCCGCGGTTTGGATGCGCAGCAGGAATTGCTCGACCACACGGTCGCGGACTACCAACGGGCGTTGGGGCTCACCGAGGCCCTGTATCGCGGCGGCATGGCCGCCAACGCCGATGTGCTTCAGGCACGGGCGCAGCTCGAGTCTGCCCGAACCGCCGCGGAAGATAGCGTCCTGCGGCGAGCGCAATTTGAACACGCCATTGCGACGCTCGTAGGGCAGCAGGCGTCAATCTTTAAATTGACGCCCGAACCGCCCCAATCAACTCTTGAGCCTCCGCCGATTGCCTTGGGGCTGCCGTCGCAACTACTCGAACGCCGGCCCGACGTCGCAGCTGCCGAGCGCCGGGTCGCCGCCGCCAACGCCCGCATTGGAGTCACGCGCGCCGCCTTCTTCCCGGTCTTTAGCTTGGCAGGCGCGGCCGGAACCGAGAGCTATTCACTCGCCAACTGGATGCTGGCGCCAAGTCGCTTCTGGTCGATCGGTCCACAGGGCGTGCTCACGCTGTTTGACGGCGGTCTGCGCAAGGCCCAGTCGGCCGCCGTCGTAGCCGCATATGACGAGCAGGTGGCGAACTATCGCGCCAGTGTGCTGACGGCGTTTCAAGAAGTGGAAGACAACCTCGCCGCGCTTCGGCAACTCGAGCGAGAGAACTCCAGTCAGACCGCCGCCGTCGCGGCGGCGAAAGGAGCGCTCGACCAGGCCAACCACCGCTACCGGAGCGGCCTCGTGACGTATCTCGAGGTCGTGTCGACGGAAAACGCGGCATTGGCTGCGCGTATCACGGCAATCAATATCGACACGCGCCGTTTGAATGCCAGTGTCCTTTTAATAAGAGCTCTTGGCGGGGACTGGAACCGCGCGACCGGGAGCTTGAGCGAAATATCCAATCGTCGCGCGCAAATGCAAGATCACGGCGCATCGAGCGGGCAGCATTCAATCACCGCGAAATAAATCGCAGCAACTGATTCAAGGAGCAGCAGATGACTAGAACCGTCGCCGATCAATTCGTAGATACCCTCGTGGCGTGCGGAGTGAAGCGCATATTCGGCGTCGTCGGCGATAGTCTCAACGGCCTGACCGACGTCGTGCGCCGCCGCGGAGACATCGAGTGGGTGCACGTCAGGCACGAAGAGGTAGCCGCCTTCGCGGCCGGCGCTGAAGCGCACCTGACCGGCGATCTCGCGGTTTGCGCCGGCAGCTGCGGACCGGGCAATTTGCATCTGATCAACGGACTCTTCGACTGCCATCGGTCGCGCCTGCCGGTGCTCGGCATCGCGGCACACATTCCCTCAGCGGAAATAGGTGCAGGCTATTTCCAGGAAACACACCCGCAAATACTCTTCAAAGAGTGCAGCCACTATTGCGAGCTGGTCTCAGGATCCGACCAAATGCCGCGCATCTTGGAGGTGGCGATTCGGGAGGCGGTGAGCAAGCGCGGCGTCTCGGTCGTGGTGATACCGGGAGATGTGGCACTCCTGCCCNCCTCCGAGGCGCCCGTCGCCAAGGCCGCGAGCCTGCTGCCCGTCGCGCCCTCGGTGACTCCGCCGCAACCGGAGATCGCACAGCTCGCGTCTCTCTTGAACGGCGGCAGGCGCATCACGGTCTTATGCGGCTCAGGCTGTCAAGGGGCGCACGATTTGCTCCTCGACTTGGGCAAGCGTTTGCAGTCGCCGATGGTGCACGCATTGCGCGGCAAGGAACACGTCGAGTGGGACAACCCGTACGATGTCGGGATGACCGGTCTGATCGGCTTCTCCTCCGGTTACTATGCGATGCTCGATTGCGATGTGCTGTTGATGCTCGGCACCGATTTTCCCTATCGTCAGTTCTATCCGCATGGTTCAGGCGTTCGCATCGCGCAAGTGGATGTAAGAGGGGAGAACATCGGGCGCCGCGCGGCGGTCGAGCTCGGCGTCGTCGGCGATGTGTGCGCGACCCTGGAAGCGCTGCTGCCCCTGCTCGAGCAGAAATCCGACGACTCGCATCTCGCGCTCGCACGAGAGCACTACGTCAAGACCCGCAAGGGCTTGGACGAGCTGGCCATACCCAAGTCCGGCAAGCACGGCATCCATCCGCAGCAAGTCGCCAAGGCGATCAGCGATCATGCCGCGGCGGACGCAATCTTCACGTGCGACGTCGGTTTGCCCACGGTGTGGGCCGCTCGTTACCTGGCGATGAATGGCAAGCGGCGGTTGATCGGCTCGTTCTGGCACGGTTCCATGGCGAATGCGATGCCGCACGCGATCGGGGCTCAAGCGGCATTTCCTCATCGGCAAGTCATCTCGCTGTCGGGAGACGGCGGATTCACCATGTTGATGGGCGATTTTTTAAGCCTGGTGCAGCTTGGACTTCCCGTAAAGGTGGTCGTCTTCAACAACGGCGCCTTAGGGTTTATCGAGCTCGAGCAGAAGTCCTCCGGCTTCCCCAACATCGGCACGGACCTTAAGAATCCCAATTTCGCCGCCATGGCCGAAGCGGTCGGTGTCCGCGGAATTCGCCTCGAACGCGCGAGCGATGTCGAAGCCGGCATCGCCGACGCGTTCGCGCACGACGGTCCGGTTCTGATCGATGCGGTGGTGAATCGAACCGAACTCGCCATGCCGCCGGCCATCACGGTGGAAATGGCGAAGGGCTTTTCGCTTTACATGCTGCGCGCGGTGATGAGTGGCCAGACCGATCAAATCATCGACCTGGCCCGCTCGAACCTGTGGCGTTAGCGGAGTCACACGATGCACATCACGGCGCTTCTTTTATCGCGGCTGCAGTTCGCCTTCACGATCTCATTCCATATCATCTTCCCGTCCTTCACGATCGGGTTGGCGGCGTTCCTGACGATACTCGAGGCGCTGCATCTGGCGACCGGTCGTCCGACATATCGCGTGGTATTTGAGTTCTGGCTCAAGGTCTTCGCAGTGGCCTTCGGGATCGGCGTCGTAACCGGCATCGTGATGGCATTTCAGTTCGGAACGAATTGGAGCGCGCTCGCGCGCCTCTCAGGACCGATTCAAGGACCGCTGATCTCCTATGAAACATTCATGGCCTTCTTCCTCGAGGCCACCTTCTTCGGCATTCTGCTGTTCGGCCGCACCCGCGTCGCTCCCTGGTTGTACTTGGTATCAACGGCGATGGTTGCGTTGGGCACCACGCTGTCCGCCTATTGGATCATGGTGAACAATAGCTGGATGCAGGTGCCGACAGGCTACGTTCTCGCCGATGGCGGCTTTGTTCCCGATGACTGGCCGCAGATTCTTTTCAACTCTGTGGTCTGGGTGCGATTTCCGCATATGTTGCTCGCCTCTTACCTCACCGGAGCCTTCTGCGTCGCGGCCACCGGAGCGTGGTACGTACTGCGTCGAGAGTTCAACGCCGAGGCTCGAGTCATGCTTCGTATGGGTTTGATTCTGGCCGCCGTACTCCTGCCCATCCAACTCTTCTTCGGACATCTGGTCGGCGACTACGTGCACGATCGCCAGCCGGTCAAGTTCGCCGCCATTGAAGGACGCTGGCATGACGAACAACCGGCGGGTGAAGTTCTGCTGGCCATCCCCGATCCCGCCACGGAGAGCAATCGCTACCAGATCAAAATACCTGTTCTCGGTAGCGTGATCGGCAGCCTGAGCCTGCACTCCAAGGAGGTCGGGCTGACTGACTTTCCGCCTGCCGATCGGCCGCCCGTGGCGATCCCTTTTTTCGCCTTTAGAATCATGGTCGGTTGCGGTCTCATCATGTTGTTGCTCGCCTGGGTAGGCACCTATTTGAGCCTCAAGCGGCGTCTCGAACGCAACCGCGCGCTGCTGTGGTGCATTTTCTGGAGTTTTCCGCTGCCGTTCGTGGCCATTTTGACCGGCTGGTTTACCGCCGAGGTGGGTCGCCAGCCCTGGACCATTTATGGACTACTGCGAACGGCCGACGCCGTGACCCCCATTCTGGCCACGCGCACGGCGTTGCTTTCGCTCGTGGTCTATTGCGCCCTGTACACCTTCATTGGCACCTTCGGCGTACTCTTTATATACAGGCTTCTACGCGCAGGACCCGGGGGACGCTTGGCGTTGCCACCGAGCTCCGGACAGGGCCGCCAAGTGCCCGTAGGCGATCCGCCCTTCATCGCGAGCCCTCCGGGCTTCGGCGCCGTACAAGTGGCGCATCACCTCATCAACGATGGGCCGCAATCGCCATGATCACATTCTGGGTATCAGTCCTCGCCTTGAGCATCCTCTTGTATGTCCTGCTCGACGGGTTTGACCTAGGCGTCGGCATTCTCTTCGGTTTTACGCGCAACGACGACAAACGCCGCGCCATGATCAGCGCCGTCGCGCCGTTCTGGGATGGCAACGAGACCTGGCTGGTCGTAGCGGGCGTAGTTCTGTGGGGCGCTTTTCCGATCATCTACGCCACTCTGCTCTCTGCGTTCTATATACCGCTCGTGCTCATGCTGGCGGGATTGATCCTACGCGGCGTCGCCTTTGAATTTCGTAACAAGGCATTGCATCTGCGTTGGGTCTGGGATGCGGCCTTCGCGGGCGGGTCACTGCTCGCGACCTTCATGCAGGGGCTGATGGTCGGCGCGCTGGTGGCCGGCCTTCCCCTCTCGCATGGCAACTACGCCGGCGGCGAGTTCGGCTGGCTAAGCATATTCTCCATATTGAGCGGAGTCGGTCTCTGCCTCGGGTATGCGCTCTTGGGGGCATGCTGGCTGGTGCGCAAGTGTGAAGGTGAGGTCCAGGCCGAAGCCTATCGGTTGATCCCCGCCTTGTCGCTCATCGCGCTCGCAGTTCTCGCCGCGGTATTCATCTTTGCGCTGCGCGAACACCTTCAGGTCTTGGAAAGGTGGATCGAACGGCCGTATCTGTTCCTATTTCCCTTGCTCGGAATCGCCGCTGGGATCGGCTTGATGTTAAGCGTTCGCCGGCGGCGCGAACTCGCGCCGTTCTGCTTGGTCGCGGCCACCTTCGCGGCGGCATTCTGCACCTTCGCGATCTCGTTCTGGCCCTACATGATTCCGTTTTCCATCACGATCGATGCGGCCGCGGCGCCGCACGCCAGCCTCGCGTTCATGTTTTGGGGCGAGGGTTTGTTCGTCTTGCCGCTCATGTTGATCTACACCGCCATCAGTTGCCGCGTGTTCCATGGCAAGGTCCGATCACAATCGGACGCGTACTAGGCCGATGAGTCCGCCCGCATCGGGAGCTGGACAACTCTGGAGCCGGCATTTTCCTTCCGGATCGCTGCGACGCGCGATCAGCACGGCCACTCCGGCGCTCATCTTCGGTCTACGGTTGTCGGCCTCCGTATGTCTTGCCCTGTACATCGCATTCTGGCTGCAACTTGACAATGCTTATTGGGCGGCCGCGTCAGCCGCGGCAGTGAATCAACCGAGTCTCGGTGCCTCATTGCGCAAGGGTTGGTTCCGCATGATCGGCACCTTGACCGGTGCGACATTCATCGTGGTACTGACCGCCTGTTTCGTGCAAAACCGCATCGCGTTTCTGATGGGGCTCGCATTGTGGGGCGGCGGGTGCGCTCTGGTTGCGACACTGCTGCGCAATTTTGCCACCTACGCTGCCGCGCTGGCTGGGTTCACTGCCGTGATTGTGGCCAGCGATGAACTCGGTGCCACCGGGGGTGCGACCGGCGGCGCCTTCATGTTTGCCGTAACGCGCGCGGGCGAAATCTGTATTGGTATCGCCTGCGCCGGGGTCATTCTCGGCGCAACCGATTTCGGCGGCGCGCGGCGTCGGCTTGCGACTGTTCTGGCAAACTTGACGCAACAAATTACAGGTCAATTTGTCGCTACGTTGACGGCAACCGCTGCCAGACGGCCGGACACNCAATCGATTCGACGGGAGTTCATTCGGCGGGTCATTGCGCTTGATCCCACGATCGACCAAGCGATCGGAGAGTCTTCTCAGCTGCGCCACAACTCGTATCGCCTGCAGCAGGCGGTATATGGCTTGATCGATGCGCTCGCGGGATGGCGAACCGTGGTGAGTCATCTCGCCCGGCTCTCGCAAGATCGGCAGACGCGGCACGAGCTCCGCGAAGTGCTGCAAGGCGTTCCGCGTGATCTGCTCGGGACACGCGCATATGGCAACCCATCGCAATGGACGGCAAATCCAATGGCCCTGCAGCGAGTCTGTCAGAAGGCGGTGCGTGAACTGACGGCAATGCCGCCCGGCACAGGCTCGAAGCAGCTGCTGATCGACCAAACGGCCAAGGTCTTCATGGGCATCTGCCAGTCGCTACGCGGACTCGCCCTGCTGGTCGGCGACCCGGCGCAACCGTCTCCCCGCACTGCGGCTTCTCGGCTCGAGGTGGCCGACTGGTATCCTCCCCTTATTAACGGGGTCCGCGCATTCCTCGCGATCGGAACCGCCGAACTCGTCTGGGTCGTGAGCGGATGGTCAAACGGCGCGACTTGCATCATTTGGACGACAATTACCGTGGTCTTGTTCGGACCGCGCGCCGATCAGGCCTATTCAGGAGCACTGAAGTTCCTGCTCGGCACCGCTCTGGCGGTGGTGTCAGCGGCGACGGTCAAATTCGCCGTACTGCCGCAGCTTGACACTTTCGTGGGACTCGGTGCGGTCCTTGCTTGCTACCTCATCCCGGTCGGTGCCTTGGGTGCGCTGAGCTGGCAGCCGGCGGTGTTCACCTCAATGGGTGTGAATTTTGTGGCGCTGCTCGCTACCGAGAACCTGGCGAGCTATGACACCGCGCAATTCTACAACTCCGCGCTCGCGCTGTTCGCGGGAAGTGTCATTGCCGCCCTGGCGTTTCGCGTGCTGCCGCCGTTGTCTCCGGCGGCACGCACCGCGCGGCTTCTCACTCTCACGCGGCGGGATTTGCGCCGGCTCGCCCGCAGCCCGACCTCGTATCGGCCCGCGGACTGGGAACGTCACATATACGCCCGCATCTCAGTGCTTCCCGATTCCGCCGTTCCGCTGCAACGGGCGCAAATCGTCGCCGCGCTGGCGGCAGGTACTGAAATGACGCGCCTGCGACGCATTGCCCACCGTTTAAAGCTCGGCGCACGGCTCGAGCCGGCACTGGGAGCCCTGGCGCTGGGCCGAAGTGCGCTGGCGGTTGCAGAGCTCGGAAAGTTTGACCAAGCAATGGCAGAAGCGCACCTGGCGGAGCAGGCGCAGCGTCTGGTGTCGCACGCGCGTGGAAACGTCCTCGCATTGTCGGAAGTGCTAACCCAATACGCGTCTTACTTCGACGCCGGAGTGTCCGAATGAAGTTCTCGGAGATCAACCTGTTCGGTGTGTATGTCGCGCCCATTTCCATATTGATAGTCGCCGCTTGGATCGTGATCATCGTCCTGCGCCGGGTTGCGGACCGATTCGGGTTGCTGAGCTTTGTCTGGCACCCCGCGCTTTTCGTCTTTGCCGTATACATGATTGTGCTTTCATCAATTGTGCTCCTCATTGCCCGCTGATGGCCGCCATGCCCGACATCAAAGCAAAAGCCAAGCGCGGGAAATTGTCGATCGGACGTACTCCGAAGCCGTCCAACGAACCACCCGAGCCCGCACTACCCCCGGACAACGACATCGACACCGTGCCTCCAGGGCGCCACATCCTGCGCCGGAGTATCGCGGTGCTGATCACGTTGGCGAGCGTCGCCGTCGCCGCCGCAGCCGGCCAGAATATGTGGCGGACGTACGTTGAAGCGCCGTGGACTCGCGACGCCACCGTGCGCGCTTACATCGTGACGATGGCCCCCGAGGTTTCCGGACGCATCGCAGAACTCGGGGTTGCCGACAATCAGCTGGTGCACAAGGGTGACCTGTTGATGGTTATCGACCCCACCGATTACAAGATAGCCGTCGGCCGCGGCGAGGCCGTGTTGCAACAGGCGATTTTTGACGGACAGAACATCACGCGCGAGGCGCAACGCCGGGAGGGTCTCGCCAAGTTCGACGCCGTCGCGCTGGAACAGCTACAGCTCTTCCAAAGCAACGCGGCGATCGCCCGCGCGAAGATCCTGCAAGCGACGGCCGACCTGCATCAAGCTCGAGTCAACCTCGAGCGCACCCGAATTGTCGCCCCGGTGGACGGCTGGGTCACGAATCTCTTGGCCCAACTGGACGACTACGCCGACATTGGGCAAAGCGAAGTCTCGGTGGTCGATTCAAATTCATTCTGGGTGGATGCGTACTTCGAAGAGAATCAACTCGCCTCGATTCACGAAGGCGATGCGGCAACNATCAAGCTGATGGGCTATCACCAGACCGTTCGCGGTCATGTCGCCGGCATCTCTCGAGGAATCGATGTCCCCAACGCGCAGCCCAACCAACAAGGACTCGCCACGGTGAATCCAATCTTCACTTGGGTGCGGCTGGCACAACGCATCCCCGTGCGCATCCACTTGGATCGGGTGCCGCAGGGAGTACGCTTGGTGGCAGGCTTGACGGCGACCGTTGAAATCGAGGACACGCGCACCTCGCCGGAAAAGACCCAATAACCCGTTACGTCGCGCTGATGTTTGCCCGGAATCGCGGACCCCACACTACGGCGCTGCTCATGGCGCCGCCATAACAGAAAACTCCTATGGGTGGCTCGCTGCCCGCCTGCTAGCGTCGCCAACAAATGTTCACGTGCGCTGCACGGGGGTTTTGTCCTGGAGTTCCATCATGCAAGACGTCGATTTCGCCGGCCCTGTCTCATCGCCGCGGCGAAGCCTATCTCTCACCGCGTCCGCGATCTTGCTCGCGTCGACTGGAGCCGCGCGCGCGATTGACGTCGCACCTTCGCAACCCGAGCAAGCACCCGCCACGTCGAGCGACGCTGCTTCCAAAGCCGTCGATTCTCGAATCACAGACTTAACCCACGAAGTCGAGGATCTGAAGCGTCTGGTGCATGAGCTTCAGGAGCAATTGCCCAAACGGACACAGGTGCCGTCGCCCACGTCCTCCGACCCGCCGGCGACGCCAACGGCCGCCGTCTCAGCGCCGGCATCGCCGGCAGCGACGGGCGTCACGCCGAGCACACCGACTTCGACATCGCCCAAGCAGGGCGCCGATTTTCTTCGTGGTTTCACCATCAACGCCTTGCTCGACACCTACTATGAATACAACACCAACTCCCCCATCGGGCGCGTGAACACTCTGCGGGCGTACGATGTGAGCAGCAACAGTTTCAGTCTTAGTCAAGCGGATGTGGTGTTGGAAAGTGCACCCGATCTGTCCGCGGACAAGCGCTTCGGGGTGCGAATTGATTTGCAGTTCGGCCAGGCCACCGCGGCGACGCAGGGCAATCCCGCCAATGAATTGCGTCCGGATCTCTACCGCAACATCTACCAGGCCTATGGCACCTACGTTTTCCCCGTGGGCAATGGACTCACCGTGGACTTCGGCAAGTGGGCGAGTTCTCTGGGTATCGAAGGCAACTACACCAAGGATCAGCTCAACTACTCGCGCAGCTTCTGGTTCGACTATCTGCCNTTCTATCACTCGGGTCTGCGCGCTAACTACAAGATCAACGACATACTGGCCGTAAATCTCTGGATCACCAACGGCACCGAGCAAACCGAGGCATTTAACAACTATAAGGATCAATTGTTCGGCCTCGTGCTGACCCCGACGCCGACGATCACCTGGACGATCAATCATTACCAGGGCCAAGAACACCCGGACGTCGTCTACCTGCAGAACCCCACCGCTGCGCAACTGAGCGTGCTGCCAAACCAGCAAGGTACCGCCATCCTGCCGATTCCGAACGCGCCTAACGGCAAGCTGCAGATCAGCGACACATATGCCAGCTGGCAGGCAACGAAAGCACTCATTCTTGCGGCGGAAGCAGACTACGTGCAGGAGCGTCTATACTCCTACTCCACGCCCCAACGTGCCGAGGGCGGTGCACTTTATGCTGGCTACCAGATTTCTCCGCAGTTTGCGTTCGCCATTCGCGCGGAATACCTTGCCGACATCGGCGGCCTGTTCAGCGGCACGACTCAATACCTCAAGGAAGGCACTGTGACCCTGGACTATCGCCCAGTGGATGGATTTCTCCTGCGAGGCGAGTTCCGCCGCGACGAATCGAATCAGCACTATTTTCTAAGCAACCAGTTAGGGGTACTGCAGTTGGCGCAGCCTACGATCGGTTTTGGCGCGGTCTGGTGGTTTGGGCAAAAGGAAGGTGCGTGGTGAGCGCGATGATCAGAGTAGTCTGTACGGCAATTCGAAATTATTTGTTGGATTTCCTGCCGCTTCCACCGTCGGCGCCTTATTCCGAAGTCGTCATCTTTGTTTGCCGGTTGCTGGGCTGCGCGACAATCCTCGGCGTTACCACTGTCAGTATTCAGCATGCGGGGGCCATTCCTGCCACGCGGGTGTTCCCGTTTGTGCTTCTCGTGCTGACAGTCGCGGTGATGATAGGGAATCTCATCAAAGAAGTAGGGATCCTAATTGGCGGGATCGTACTCAATTGGCGGAGTCTCGGGTTTCGTCGGACTCGTTCGACCCTCAGTGGCGCGCAAATGACTGAGATCTATCGGCCAGATGGCACTTGGGATCGATATATCCGCGAACCTCTGGACACGATTCATGAGTGGTTGGATCGACAAGGCGAATGTCACCGGGAAATATTGGATCTGGGCCCTCCCGGCGTGCATGTCGCGCACTCGGGTGATCCTCTTGCAAGCACTCCCATCGAATCTAATAGAAAAACGTCATAGGCTGATGCGCACGACGCGGTTACCGTTTGGTCATATTCAACCGACGGAAGAGGGCCGCCATGACAACAGATCAATGCAACTCTGAATCTCGCCTATCGTTCGCCACTCATTTCGGCGTCGTTAACTCCGTGGAATCCGCAGATAGCAACGCACAGGGGGCGCGCACTTGGGACGTGCGCGGTCACCTGCACAAAATGCCGTCGATCAAATTGCGCCTGCCTCCTCGCGCGGCCAGCCGTTTAGATATCCGACGGCCCTCAATCAATGTGAGTCGGCGTAGTGATCTCGCAATCAATTGCCCATCGCCGGCGGAACAACTGCTGGCAAGTGCTCAGGAGGACATTTCTCGCCTCAATGAAATCTTGCGCACTCAGCGGTGTATCGCGGTCATGCGCGGCTGCGATGGGACGATCTTGCCGCCCTACCCGGTCACAAAGTTGGTCCACGGCGACGGCAGCAATTCCGCTGCCGGGCAATTCGCCACCGTCTCCGGCGATTCGTCATTGTCCACCCCGATTTTCGATTCAGAGGGGGGTGTGCTTGCATCGCTCGACATCGTCCGCGGTGATGCGCCCGGCTTGGATTCCTCAAAGCAATTACTCCTCGCGTTGGCTGAATCTGCCGCGCGCGCCATCACCGAACGCTGGTTCCGTCTGGTTCACCGCTGTCATTGGGTGCTGGCAGCCATGCCGCGCAATACTCCGGATGCTTGTATAATTCTCGCGGTCGATCGCAATCAACGAATCGTGGGAGCGAATCGACAGGCTCGCCAATTGCTGGAGCAGAGAGGCCAACGGGTGGCAGAAGGCCTCTCCGTGCTTTTTCGCCCCAATCCCACATTGCTCCGGCGGCGAGGCTACGGTGATGTCTCGACCGCGCTATTTGCGTCGGGCGACGGCAAGCCATGGATCGCTCTCATTACCCCGCCGGACCCGGGTGCCTTGGAGTCGCATTGCGATGCACGTGTGTTGCTGCACACTCGGCCGCGCTTGGATTCACTCACTCGCTTGTCCTGCTTACCATCGACAGGTCGGGCGAAGCGCGGGCTATCGCAGGGCGCGCTGCAGCGTATCGAGGAATATGTCGAGGCTCACCTTGACTCGGCCTTGGGTATCGAGGAACTCGCCGCCGTTGTGCAAATGTCTTCATCCCACTTCAGTCGATCATTCCACAAGTCGGCTGGCGTGACGCCGCATCGGTATGTAATCCAAAACAGGGTCATGCGCGCGCGTGAACTGCTCGCCACCACCGACCTGCCCCTGACGGAGATTGCCCTAACGACCGGATTCTCCGATCAGAGTCACTTCTCGCGACGCTTCCATGAGATCGTGGGTATGCCACCCGGCGCGTTTCGTGGACACGAAGGACATCTGACGTCCTGATTCTCTCGCCACTTGCAATTTAATAGCTTCGAGGAGAAATCAGATGGGCATTTTACCCAATCAAGTGCGCGGCATTTTCAAAGGACTGGAGAAGGGCGACGGCGCTGCCTTCTTTGAGCATGTGGCGCGGCAGCAGCCCCGCTCGATCATCCTTGCGCGCAGTGCCCTGCGCACCGGTGTCGGTCCGCAGGGCACACGCTGAGCCTATGAAAAGGCGTCGACGTCGACTATCGCTTGGGCAAAGGCCTGCGGGGCTTCCCGTGGCAAATTGTGACCGACGCCACCGGTTAGATCCCGGTGCTCATATTTGCCCGAAAACTTCGCGCGATATGCCGCTGGGGGCGCGTGTGGTGCCCCGTTCGCATCACCCTCAAGGGTGATCGTCGGCACGGAAATGGCGGCCCCTTTCGCGAGACGCTTTTCCAGGTCGTCGTACTTGGATTCACCTTTGGCGATGCCGATCCGCCATCGATAATTATGGATGGAGATGGCGACGTGGTCCGGGTTGTCAAACGCCGCTGCGGAACGATCGAATGTGGCATCGTCGAAGTTCCACTTCGGCGAAGCCTGTTGCCAGATGAGCTTTGCGAAATCATGCGTGTATTTCCCGTAGCCGGCCAGGCCATTCTGTGTAGCGAAGTAATACTGGTACCACCACAAGAATTCAGCCTTCGG
>JGI12712J15308_10000043_pt1 | contig 31162 bp, 25 predicted proteins | sample JacPin_JW_Ref_O2_FD_15308 | JGI IMG/M metagenome (IMG submission 15308) | reverse complement strand
TCACGGTGGTGCTGTGATCGCTGGTAATTTTTAGCGCGCTGACGTGGGCCCAATCGGCTCTCCATCCTTTGGAGCAACCACTCCACTAGGATGGGGGGCCGCTCCTAACTGCTCCATCGCGTCTCGGGATCGATTGGTGGCCGTGCGAATCTCATCCCAACCCAACCTGTGCAATCCCTGGCAGCAACGAGGGACAACCCTAGCCGCGTCCTAGAAACACCTTACACACACCCGCCATGACAACTAGGGAAGCTATTGCGGATGAACCGAGGCTACACAGTATGGTGGCGGAGTAGGGCGTCGTTTTACAGTGCGGAGAGTGCAGCAAGAAAGTTGAGTCCTCTCAAAATGGCATACAAGAGCGCCGTGACGCGTATTGAAGCACACCATATTATTGCAGCACACCATATTCAACCGCACCGCTCTCCCTCCCCGGAAGATCTGCGGCGCGCGTTTGAGAAGGCCATGATCGAGATTCATCAGGCGGATTTCCCGGCTGGCGAGCCGGTTGACAAGAAGGTGCAATATCGGAGTCCGATCGTGCAGCGCGCAAAACGTTTGGGGATATCGCAGGCGCGAGCTGAGGAGTGCGCCCTTTCCGACGCAGCGCGGGCACTGGCTCTGTTGTGGAAGATTTGAGCCCGTCGGCACGCAGCTGTCGTGGGGGGTCCCATGGCGGGCATGGCCCATTTGCGGCATGGGCGCGGTGAGCTGACGTAAGGTCCCTCCGAGTTCACGCTCTCGTCGGGATGACTTTGCTTCCAACCTTGGCACCGCGACCTGCATTCTCGGGCAAATTTTGAAGCGACATCCTGCCAGTGATCGCCGATCCCGTTGCCGTTCCTACGAGACCACTACGGGAATTCAGATCCGAGCAACGCCACTCCCTGAATTCAATAGATCTGGATGATTCCATTGCGCACGGCATAAAGGGTGATATCCGCGACCGAATGCAGGTTGAGCTTGCGCATCAGGTTGGTCCGGTGAGTCTCCGCTGTCTTGACGCTAAGGCATAGGGCTGTGGCGACCTCTTTGGTGGTCTTTCCTTCGGCGACGAGCTGAATCACTTCCCGCTCGCGGGGCGTCAAGACGCATTGTGCGGAAGCGTTGGTCTCCTCGTGCGGGCGCAGGTAGCCGTCGAGCATCATCTGCGCCACTTTGGGAGTGAAATATGTTCGCTGGTGCTGCACGGCCTCCACAGCGGCCAACAGGTCGCGGCCGGCATCGGACTTCAGCAGGAAACCGCGGGCCCCAGCGGCGAGCACTTCGCGCACCACCTGTTCCGAATCATGCACGGTAAGGATCAGAATGCGAGCTTCGGGCATGATTGCCAGGATTTGCCGCGTGGCGTCCAGACCGTTCAAGTTCGGCATTCCAATATCGAGCAAGAGGACGTCTGGCTTCAATCTGCCGGCAAGCTCGACGGCTTCACGACCGTCCGTGGCCTCGCCACAAACCTCCCACCCCGCATGGCTTTCGAGCAGACAGCCAATGCCTTTCCTCGCCACCTCGTGATCGTCCGCGATAAGGATTCGAAGCGCGCTCAAGCTCCACCTCCCAGAACCAAGGACAACAAGAGCCTCTGGCGGCGCTTATTCGCTGGAGCCAACGCCGCGTATGAAGAGTACTTGCGCTCACGACGAGGACGCTTGCTGGTGAGCGCAAATCGACGACTTGCCGCGCGAGCCATTCGTAACAGCGTGTTCAATGGACGGGCGAACGCTGACTCGACTACTCAGCAAGAGGCCAGGCCGGCAGTTGCTCGATTTCTTCATGGTTATGATACCGCTTTAGGAATACGATCGGTTTCCACTTGCCGGTTTGGAACCGCCAATTGATTCCTTCCGCCTCGGCCTCCATCTCTGCAAGCAGGTCGTGGTACCGCTTAATGTGAGTGCGGCCGGGTGCCGTGATGCCGACAATCCGAGAGACCATGAGCCCGACGCTCAGCAGACGCATAGGCGCTTCCCGAACGATACAACTCGAAGCTTATCGACCAGGGCCACGCCCGAACATACGGGAATCAATGTAGTGCTTTGCGAAGGGCCCGCAAGTCATTCCGATGGGTTCACACCGATGGGACTTTTCCCGGAGCTGGTGGGGCCAGGGTGGTGAGTTTCGTTTCTGATCCGGGTTTGAGCGGTTGAAGCAAAGAGCAAAGTGAACGACTTCAGGCAACTTGTGATTTCTCGCTCTCGGCGGCTGTCGAGTCCGCGAGCGGCAGTTTCGCGGTCACCGCTGTGCCCGCATGGTCCGATCGAATTTCCAAAGTTCCGCCCAACTGCCTGAGACGCTCGCGCATACCACGGAACCCAACTCCGGTTCGACCCGATGAGCTGAGTTCAAGTTGTTTTTCGAGAGGTATGCCTTTGCCACCGTCTTGAACTTCAACCACAATTCGGTGATCTTCTTCGTGCACGCGTATCGCGGCAGAAGTTCCTCCCGAATGGCGATGAATATTCGTGAGGCATTCTTGGACCATGCGGAAAATCGCAATTTCCATCTCGTCTGACAGCCGGCGAAGCGGTTCAGGGATCTGCAGGTCGACCTTGATCTGGCTGCGTTCCGAGAAGCCATCCACGTACCAGCGAAGCGCGGATGCAAGCCCAGCCGCGTCCAGAAGAGGAGGGTGCAACAGATGCGAAATGGTTCGGATTTCCCGGCTGATCTGCTCGACCATCGCAGCATTCTCGGAAATAGCCCGGGCTCCCGCTGCATCGAGACTGTCAGCCTGACGTTGCACCACTGCAACGTTCATGGCAAGCGCGGCGAGCAGTTGCCCGATGCTGTCGTGTAACTCCCGCGCAATTTGCCGGCGCTCTTCATCGCGCATCTGTTGCAGCCGGCTCGTGAGTTCCCCCAGGTTATCGTTGGCAGCGTTCAGCGCTGCGGTTCGTTCGAGAACCTTCTGTTCGAGTTCCTCATGTGCTTCCTTCAGCTGCCTTCCGATCGACTTGCTTGCCGCAAGGGAGCGGCGGTTGGCTTCACCCAGAGCGATGATCACGCCGGAGAAGGCCAGGAACCCCGCCATTCCGAAAATTGCGGTCTTGGGATCCTGAATTCCAAAGGAACCGAACGGCGGCAAGAACCAATACCAGACGCCCAGCAATGAGAGCAAGGTAGTGACCATGGCAGGGCCAACACCGCAGTACCACGCGGAGAAGACTACCGCCGCCCATGCAGTGTGATATGGATTGTCAGGTCCCAGAAGAGGAAACAGCAGTTGGCGAAGCCAGAGCGCAAAGATTGCCGCCGCTGCGGCGAGCCCGTACCGACGCATGGCATCATTCCTGTCCTTGCCAGCTTCCAAAAGACGATCGATCCGCATTTCTGGCCCTGCCTTGCAAGGTCTTATCGAATCCATAATCGTTTAGGAGAGCGGACCAGCTTGCGACGCCGGCTGACGTCTCGCTCGCTGTGAGTCACCCTCGGCTCTTGCTCTACGTAGTGCAACCTCGGCGTCCAGGTACTCCAACGTGATGGGATCCGTTACGATTTTGGCGTGACGGAGCAAGTCCCTGACGGCCAACTGCCGTCCACGCCATGTTTCGGTCATCATCTCGTGGCAGAGGCGTTTCATCGTATCTCTCCCTCTGATAAACACAGGCCCTGGCTATAGGTTGCGGTGGGCCTTCCTTCCACCCACCGACGGGCCTCCAGATCGATCCGGCCGCGCAGGTTGGCGCGATCGAGTTCGGGCAGGGCAGCGGCGTACAAGTCGTGCCACAAATGCTTGTGGTCACTGGGTACGTCCTAACCTGTCTGAGCATAGCCTTGCCACTAAAAATTAGGTGGACTATTTGCTTTCGTCTTTCCTAGCTGCGACGAACGCCTAGCGCGACGCGAACTGGGCCATTGCATGTAGATCGTATCGTAGTCGTAGTCGCAGCGTAGAATAGAACTAGCCGAAATATACTAAGCAGGGAGACATTCCCTAGTCAATCACAAAAATATACTTGACCTAGATATTCCGCTTTGGTACTTTTCCGGGCGGAGATTGAAAGATTCGAGAGTAAAGAGATTATGGAGGACTCAGCCGTGGGGAACGAACAGAAAACCAGGAATCAGCGGCCGCCGGCGAAGTATCGCCAGGTTGACATTGCCGGTCTGAAGACCGGCAGGCACGGCAAACACCATGACCTGGTGAAGGGAATAGTCCAGGAGTTGGTGACGCTGAAGCCAGGTTCAGCTCTTGAGATTCCACTTGCTGATGTAGGCGGCATTGGTTTGGCCAACCTTCGTTCCGCGGTGCATCGGGCAGCGGCTTCCAATAATCTCAATATCGAGACGGTCGCCGACGACGAAAAATTCTATGTGTGGAACGCAAACTCCAAGTAGATAACACGGCGTGTTTTTCGGTGACGCCCGTCACGCATGTTGGCGATGTTGCCTGCCCCATGAGGTTATTAGAATGCTTTCCCTGAGAATCTGAATTCCTTCCCCCCTACAGTAAACACCCTAGAGTCAACCCCGCATTTATCGTGTTCCAATCTATGTCCTAGTCGTCAGATTTCCTTAGGTTCATCTTCAAGAAAGAAGATGGTTTGGGCTATCCCTGATTTCGGTCGTTCGCTGGTTTCCGGCAGCCGCCGCGTCAGCCCTCCCTGTGCTACAACCGTAGAATCGGCCGCGTTCGGTGCCGTTGCAACTCTGGACAATATCGAGAATCACGCGAGGAAAGCCTTACCACAATGCCAGCTATTCCCCCGGGGCAGGAGAAGATCATGAAAAGAAATAGTCAAGATCCGGCGCTTGCCGTGGCCAATGGTGCGGCCGATGAAAGTCCCAGGAGCAAGCGTAACGGGAATTCCAGTCTCGTTCAGGAGGCAGCTTCGGGCGACCTTAGCGTGATTCTGGCCAGCCTGCAAACCATGCGGGATGGCGATTTTTCCGTCCGACTTCCGGGTTCCTGGACCGGACTGGCGGGGAAGATTGCCGACACTTTCAATTCCATTGTGGCTGCCAACCAGCAAATGGCGGGGGAACTAAAGCGGGTTGGGCAAGTGGTGGGGAAGGAAGGAAGAACTCGTGAGCGCACCCGCTTTCATGAATCCAGGGGGGCCTGGGGCGAGATGGAGGTGTCGATCAACACGCTGGTTGAGGATCTGCTTCGGCCGACTGAGGGCGTGACCCGTGCCATCGCGGCCGTTGCCCAGGGAAACCTCACGCAAACGGTCCGTCTGGACGTGGACGGCCGGCCGCTGGAAGGTGAGTTCCTGCGCTCCGCCAACATCGTCAACACCATGATTCAGCAGCTTAGCGTCTTCACCGCGGAAGTGACGCGCGTGGCTCGCGAAGTCGGCACGGACGGCAAGCTCGGTGGTCAGGCGCAGGTGCCGGGCGTGGCTGGCACCTGGAAAGATCTCACGGATTCCGTCAACTCGATGGCCAGTAATCTCACCGGCCAGGTTCGCAACATCGCGGAAGTGGCCACTGCCGTCGCCAGCGGCGATCTTTCCCGCAAAATCACCGTCGACGTGCGTGGCGAAATTCTCCAGCTGAAAGAAGCGATCAACACCATGGTCGATCAGCTCCGCTCGTTTGCCTCCGAAGTGACGCGCGTAGCCCGCGAAGTGGGGACGGACGGCAAACTTGGCGGTCAGGCTGTGGTGGTGGGCGTGGCTGGAACCTGGAAAGATCTTACGGACTCGGTCAACGCCATGGCCGGGAACCTGACGGCTCAGGTGCGGAACATCGCCGAAGTAACCACAGCCGTAGCTCGTGGCGACTTGTCGCGCAAAATCACGGTCGACGTGAAGGGCGAAATTCTCGAACTGAAAGACACCATCAATACGATGGTCGATCAACTCAACGCATTCGCCGGTGAAGTCACACGTGTGGCTCGCGAAGTTGGTACGGAAGGCAAGCTGGGCGGGCAGGCGCAGGTGCCCGGCGTTGGAGGCACCTGGAAAGATCTCACGGATAACGTGAACTTCATGGCCAGCAACCTCACCGGCCAGGTTCGAAACATCGCCGAGGTGGCAACCGCGATTGCCACCGGCGATCTCTCGCGCAAAATCACGGTCGATGTCCGCGGCGAGATCTTGCAGCTCAAAGAAACTCTGAACACGATGGTCGATCAGCTGAACCGTTTCGCCGGGGAAGTAACGCGCGTGGCCCGCGAAGTCGGCACCGAAGGGCGTCTGGGAGGACAAGCCAACGTCCCGGGTGTCGCCGGCACATGGAAGGATCTCACGGACTCGGTCAATTCGATGGCCGGAAACCTCACCGGTCAGGTGCGCAACATCGCGGAAGTTACAACCGCTGTGGCTCGCGGCGATTTGTCGCGCAAGATCACCGTCGACGTGAAAGGTGAAATTCTCGAACTCAAGAACACCATCAACACCATGGTGGACCAGCTCAACGCGTTCGCCGGAGAAGTGACGCGTGTGGCCCGCGAAGTGGGCACGGAAGGCAAGCTGGGCGGCCAGGCGCAGGTACCCGGCGTGGCCGGCACGTGGAAGGATCTCACGGACAACGTGAACTTCATGGCCAGCAACCTTACCGGTCAGGTTCGTAATATCGCCGAAGTGGCTACGGCCGTGGCCCGCGGCGACTTGTCCCGCAAAATCACGGTAGACGTAAGAGGCGAAATCCTCGAACTCAAGGACACCATCAACACGATGGTGGACCAGTTGCGCTCGTTCGCCTCCGAAGTGACCCGCGTCGCCCGCGAGGTGGGCACTGACGGCAAACTGGGCGGCCAAGCCCAGGTACCCGGAGTCGGCGGCACCTGGAAAGACCTTACCGACTCCGTCAACTCGATGGCCAGCAATTTGACCGGCCAGGTGCGTAACATCGCCGAAGTCGCAACCGCCATTGCGAGCGGCGATCTCTCAAAGAAAATCACGGTGAACGTGAGCGGCGAAATCCTACTGCTCAAGGAAACCATCAATACCATGGTCGACCAGCTAAATGCGTTCGCCGGCGAAGTAACTCGCGTGGCCCGCGAAGTCGGCACCGAAGGGCGTCTGGGCGGACAGGCTAACGTCCCCGGCGTGGCCGGCACGTGGAAAGATCTCACCGATTCGGTGAACTCGATGGCCGGGAACCTCACCGGTCAGGTGCGCAACATTGCCGAGGTCACGACCGCCGTGGCTCGCGGCGATTTGTCACGCAAGATTACTGTCGATGTGAAAGGCGAGATCCTGGAGTTGAAGAACACCATCAACACGATGGTGGATCAGCTCAACGCATTCGCCGGCGAAGTGACTCGTGTGGCCCGCGAAGTCGGCACCGACGGCAAACTTGGCGGGCAGGCGCAGGTGCCGGGAGTCGCCGGTACCTGGAAGGATCTCACGGACAACGTCAACTTCATGGCCAGCAACCTCACCGGCCAGGTCCGCAATATCGCCGAGGTCGCCACCGCCATCGCGAACGGTGATCTCTCCAAGAAAATCACGGTGGACGTGCGCGGCGAAATCTTGCAGCTCAAGGAAACGCTGAACACGATGGTCGAGCAACTGCGCTCATTCGCGGCAGAAGTAACGCGAGTGGCGCGCGAAGTGGGCAGCGAAGGCCGCTTGGGTGGACAGGCGAACGTGCCCGGGGTGGCGGGCACATGGAAGGATCTCACCGACTCCGTGAACGCGATGGCCGGCAACCTGACTGGGCAGGTGCGAAATATTGCCGAGGTAACGACCGCTGTGGCCCGCGGCGATTTGTCGCGCAAGATCACGGTCGACGTGAAAGGAGAGATTCTTGAACTGAAGAACACCATCAATACCATGGTGGACCAGCTCAATGCATTCGCCGCTGAAGTCACGCGCGTGGCGCGCGAAGTGGGCACCGACGGCAAGCTGGGTGGTCAGGCGCAAGTGCCCGGCGTCGGTGGAACCTGGAAAGATCTTACCGACAGCTTCAACGTCATGGCCGTCAACCTGACCGAGCAAGTGCGCGGCATCGTGAAGGTCGTCACGGCCGTCGCGAATGGCGATCTCACGCAGAAACTGACTGTGAACGCCAAGGGTGAAATCGCCGCGCTGGCGGAAACCATCAACAACATGACCAATACGCTCGCCACGTTTGCCGACCAGGTTACAACGGTCGCGCGCGAAGTGGGTGTGGAAGGCCGGCTGGGCGGCCAGGCCAACGTTCCCGGCGCCGCAGGTACGTGGAAAGATCTCACCGGCAACGTGAACCTGCTGGCCGACAATTTGACCAACCAGGTCCGCGCCATCGCTGAGGTTGCAACCGCGGTGACCAAGGGTGACCTCACGCGCTCCATTCAGGTCGAAGCCAGCGGCGAGGTCGCCGATCTGAAAGACAATCTCAACACGATGATCGACAACCTCCGTCTCACCACCGACCGCAACACCGAGCAAGACTGGCTCAAGACGAACCTGGCTCGCTTCACCGGCATGTTGCAGGGTCAACGCGATCTGACCACGGTAGGACGCATGCTCCTCTCGGAGCTGACGCCTCTGGTAAATGCGCAGCAAGGCGTGATCTACCAGATGGGATCCGAGGAGTCAGCGGAGATGGTGCTCCTGTCGGCGTTCGCCGATGACGGCGAGGATGGACATCTGCGGCGATTGAAGCTCGGCGAAGGACTCGTGGGCCAGTGCGCGACGGAGAAGCGGCGGATGCTAATCTCCGAATTGCCACCCAACACGATTTCCATTCGTTCGGGTTTATTCGAGGCAGTTCCCCGCAACGTGATCGTCCTGCCCGTGTTGTTTGAGGACCGGGTCAAGGCCGTGATCGAGCTGGCCTCGCTGAGCAATTTCACGACATCCCATTTGGCATTCCTTGAACAACTGACGGCCAGCATCGGCATCGTTCTCAACAGCATCGAGGCCACCATGCAGACCGAAGGGCTGTTGAAGCAGTCCCAGCAGTTGGCCACCGAACTCCAGATGCAGCAAAAAGAATTGCAACAGACGAATGAGCAACTCGCACAGAAAGCGCAGCAGCTCGCTGAACAAAACGTGGAGGTCGAACGCAAGAACCAGGAAATCGAGCAAGCGCGGCGAGCCCTGGAAGAGAAGGCCAAAGAACTGGCTCTCACTTCGAAGTACAAGTCCGAATTCCTGGCCAACATGTCGCATGAGCTGCGCACGCCGCTCAACAGCATCCTGGTGCTCGGCCAGCAGCTCAGCGATAACCCGGATGGCAACTTGACTCCAAAGCAGGTTGAGTTCTCCCGCACGATCCACGGCGCGGGCACCGACTTGCTGAACCTGATCACAGACATTCTCGATTTGTCGAAGATCGAGTCCGGAACCGTCTCAGTCGAAGCCGAGGAAGTTTTCTTTGCCAGTATGCTGGACGCGGTGCAACGTCCCTTCCGTCACGAGGCGGAAAATCGGCATCTCAATTTCGAAGTGCAAACCGACCCGCATCTTGCCCGCAGCGTGGTCACCGACTCGAAGAGACTGCAGCAAGTCTTGAAGAACCTGCTGTCGAATGCCTTTAAGTTCACCGAGGTTGGCGGGGTCCGTCTGTCCGTGTCCCTGGCCAGGAGCGGTTGGACCGAGGTGCATCCGATTTTGAGTAAGTCGGCCTCGGTGGTGGCCTTTGAGGTTACCGACACGGGCATTGGCATACCTTCGGAAAAACAGCGCATCATCTTTGAGGCGTTCCAACAAGCCGATGCCGGCACCAGCCGCAAATACGGCGGAACGGGCCTGGGGCTGGCGATCAGCCGCGAACTTGCCAGCCTGCTCGGAGGAGAAATCCAGTTGCGCAGCGCTCCCGGCAAGGGCAGCACATTCACGCTCTACCTGCCGCAAACTTATGTGGGCCCTTCCACTTCGATCGCTGCCGTGTCGGAGGGAAGATCCCGCTCCTCCGTTTTGCCGGTGCAATTTCCAGTCGCCGGAGTTGCGGAGCATTCTGTCGAGAAGATACCCGACGACCGGGATAATCTGCAACCGGACGATGCAAGGTTGCTGATCGTTGAGGACGACGCGCACTATGCGCGCGTATTGCGTGACCTCGCTCGCGACAAGGGCTTCAAAGTTCTGGTGGCCAGCCGCGGCGCAGAGGCCCTTGCCCTCGCACAGGAGTACCATCCAACTGCTGTTTCTCTGGATGTTTTCCTGCCCGACATGCTGGGCTGGACGGTCTTGAACCACTTGAAGCAGGATCCAGCAACCCGCCACATTCCGGTGCAGATGCTGACGCTCGACGAAGATCGGCACCACGGCCTGGCTCGCGGTGCGTTTGCGTTCGTTACAAAACCCACTACGCCGGAGGGGCTGGACACGGCCTTAGCCCGCATCAAGCAGTATTCAGCTCCCCGACGAAAGCGATTGCTGGTGGTGGAAGATAACCCGGCCGAACAACTCAGTATCAAGGAACTGCTGGGTTATGACGACATCGACGTGACGGTTGTCGCCACCGGCACCGAGGCGATCCAGACGGTTAACGAGCAAGCCTTCGACTGCGTGGTTCTTGATCTGCGTTTGCCCGACATATCGGGCTTCGACGTGCTGGAGCGCTTCCGCGACAATCCGTCACTGGGCGACCTGCCCGTTGTAGTCTTCACGGGCAAGGAACTTTCACTGGAGGAGGATGCCCGTCTGCATTCTCTGGCCCGGAGCGTCGTAGTGAAAGGAGTGGAATCACCGGAACGCCTGCTGGATGAGACTGCCTTGTTCCTGCATCGTGTGGTCGCCGATCTTCCAGTCGAGAAACAGAAGCTGCTCGATCGGTTACATCATTCTGACGATGCTCTGGTCGGGAAAAAAGTGCTGGTGGTAGACGATGACGTTCGTAATATCTTCGCCCTCAGCAGCGTGATCGAGCGTCGTGGCATGACGGTAATCACCGCCGGAACCGGCCGCGAAGCGATCGCCAAGCTCGAAACGACGCCGGATATTGCGATCGTGCTGATGGATATCATGATGCCCGAGATGGATGGCTACGAGACTATGCAAGTGATTCGGCAAAACTCTTCCTTCCGCCGCTTGCCGATCATTGCTCTAACCGCAAAAGCGATGAAAGGGGACCGGGAAAAATGCCTTGAAGCAGGAGCGTCGGAATATCTGGCGAAACCAGTCAATACTGAGCAACTGCTCTCCTCGCTTCGTATGTGGCTTCACCGGTAGCAATGGGCCGCCGCTGGCTTTGACAATCGAGACCTGACAGAGAGGTAGTAGAACTCATGGGCGCAAACGAGAAAGTCAATATCCTCATGGTGGATGATCAGCCCGCGAAGCTGCTCAGCTATGAGGTGATGCTCGGTGAGCTTCGCGAGAACCTGATCAAAGCGAAGTCCGCGAAGGAGGCTCTCGAAGTTCTGCTCAAGACCGATGTGGCGGTCGTGCTCATGGACGTGAGCATGCCCGAACTCGACGGTTTTCAACTGGCCGCAATGATTCGTCAGCACCCGCGTTTTCAGAGGACCGCCATCATTTTCGTTTCGGCGGTGCATCTGACCGATTTGGATCAACTCAAAGGGTACGAGCACGGCGCGGTCGATTACATTTCGGTTCCCGTGGTTCCGGAACTCTTGCGCGCCAAGGTTAGGGTATTCGCGGAATTGCATCGCAAAACGCGGCAGCTCGAAACTCTGAATCGCGAACTTGAGCAGCGCGTTCTGGAGCGCACGGAAGAGCTGGCCCTGAAGGCGGAATTGCTGCTGCAGCTTAACGTGGAGCTGGTGGGAAAGAATCAGGAACTCGATGCCATCGTCCACACCGCTCCGGACATCATCTTCAGTCGTAAAGCCGACGGCTCGAGGGATTACATCAGCGACCGATTTTATGAATTTACGGGCGCTGTCCCGGGTTCGGCGAGCGGTTTCGGATGGCTGGACTACGTGCACCCTGAGGATCAGCAAAAGGCCATGGCGGACTGGTTGCTCTCGGTTGAATCGGGGGCAAACTACGAAGTGGAATATCGCATGCGGGCCAAGGACGGCAATTATCGCTGGTTCCGGGCTCGCGCTGTTCCGATTCGAAATGACGGGACGATCCTCAAATGGTACGGAACCTGTTCCGACATTCACGACAGCAAGGTGCTGGAACAATCGATTCGCGACAGCGCCGCTGAACTGGAAAAAATGGTCGATCGAAGAACGGACGAATTGCGGCGCCTTTCCATTCGGCTCATGACCATGCAGGATGAGGAGCGCCGCCGGCTCGCGCGCGATCTGCACGACGGTTTAGGACAGGAACTTGCCGTAGCCAAGATCGTCCTGGACAAAATGATCCTGCAAGGGCCCGCTGAGCCTCCACAGGAAGCGTGGACCCAGGCCAGCAGCATCATCGATCGTGCGATTCAGCAGGTGCGCACCATGTCTCACCTTTTGCATCCGCCCTTGCTGGATGAAGTTGGCTTATTGTCGGCGCTGTCCTGGTACGTGGACGGGCTCACCAAGCGCAGCGGTATTGAAACCTCTCTCGATGTTCGCCCCGCCGAATTCCCGCGGCTGGCCGCAGAAGTGGAGACCGCAGTTTTCCGAATCGTTCAGGAAGCTCTCACCAATGTCTTCCGGCATTCAGAAGCAAGCAAAGTGTGGATTGCATTGACGCAGAAAGAAGGTCAGATCGTGGTGACCGTGCGCGATGATGGCAAGGGAATCGGCAGGAGAATCGCCGAGCTGCAACCGGACAGCGTTGGAGTGGGCATCGGAGGCATGAAGCAACGCGCCAAAGAATTTGGTGGAGAGTTGCGACTGACGAATGCCCAACCTGGAACCCTCGTCGAACTTATGATTCCATCCAGTTCGGTGTTGCGAGTGCCAGCTGCCGTCCTGGATGGATGCACCTGAATTCTCCAGCGTCGCTACTGCTCTGATGTCGTTTTCTCCATCGTCGACTTTCATCCATCGATACTGGCTGCACTGTAGTGGCCGGGCTTATCCACCTTAGGAATCTGAAGATCGGCCGCACCTATTCCCTTGTTCCCTTGCCCCCCCGCCCTTCATCTTGATTCGGAAGTCCGGCCAGGGATTGTGATTGTTGGAAATGCGGCGGGCATTTTCATGAACTTCCCTTGTTTCGCAACGGTCTTGGTTCGACAACCCTTGTCGCTGAAAACAGTTTCGCTTTCCCAATAAACCAAGGCCCACTCAGCATTTGCTTCCGGGTTCCCGTACAGCAAGTCTGGCATTCAATTACAGGAGCATCCTGATGGGACCGATGCCACGGTATCGCTAGTCTCATCTCGAAGCTGAATGCTCCCGGCACTGTGGAGAGCAAAAGACAGGCAACCTTAAATCGAAGGAGACTACCATGGCGACTTGCGTAATTTCCGCGACAACCAGCAATCTGATCCCAGTGCGGGGTGCAGCCGAGCGAAACGATTCGGAACGCAGCCTAGTTCGGCGCGCACAGAGGGGCGACGAGCAGGCTTTTGCCACGCTCTTCCACTTGCACAAGAAGCGCGTCTACTCCGTTTGCCTGCAAATGACAAAGGATGTGGCTGACGCAGAAGACTTGACTCAGGAAGCGTTCCTGCAAGTGTTTCGCAGCGTCACCTCCTTCCGGGGGGATTCGACGTTCTCCACCTGGCTTTATCGGGTTGCGGTAAATACCGTGCTGATGAAGTTGCGCTCCCGCAAGTCGCCGCCGGTGTTATCTCTGGATGAGCCGGCGTCGCCGGACTCCGCGTCTCTCAAGCGCGACATCGGCAAGGCGGATCCCCGCCTTTCCGGCACCGTTGACCGTATTGCGTTGCGTCGAGCCATGGACGAGCTATCCGAGGGATGCCGGCAGATCTTCGCTCTGCACGAGGTTGAAGGCTACCAGCATCATGAGATCGCCGAAATGCTGGACTGCTCAGTGGGCAATTCCAAATCGCAACTGCACAAAGCGAAGATGAAAATGCGCGACCTGCTGTTTCCGAAACGGAGAGTGCGGCGACGTGCAGCGAACCATGACAGCGAAGCGAGAGTTGCCGGCACCAACAACGGCCGGCCGCAATTCTCACCGGCGTATTGTCGGTGAGCAAAGCAGGGCACAAAATCCCAACGCGAGAGAAGCCAGCACCATGGCGCATCGACGTTCTTGGGACGCTCAGGAGTTTACGGTATTGTGGGCCGGCGATTGGGCTTCTATGGTGAGAGGGGCGAAGAGATAGAGTAATTGTTGGAAAAGAGAAACTGATGCCTGAAAAAAAGCACCTTCGTGGCGTGAGCGCAAAAGAACAGAGAGAGTACGAGCATATCAAAGAGAGTGCGCAGCGCTCCGGGCGCTACGGGGACCGGGCGAAGGAAGTCGCCGCGCGAACCGTGATGAAGAAACATAAGGGAGAGGGTCACAGCAAGGGACATTAGCCGAACAAACCGAATAGCCTGGCGCGACCGCGTGGCGGAACGTCCCATGGTCAAGTGAAACCGCAGTGAGCTTTGGGCCTCATTCCAAAAAGGAAGTACCGCTTGGTTCGAATTCTGGTGGTAGACGACAACCCGGCGGTCCGGCATTATCTACGGGCGCTGCTCGAGCAGCAAAGCACTTGGCAAGTCTGCGACGAGGCTCGGACCGGTGGAGAAGCACTTCAACGCGTAAAGAAAAATCCGCCGGACATGATTCTGCTGGACTTTCAGATGCCGGATTTGAATGGACTTGACGTAGCCCGGCAGATTACAAAGCTTTTTCCCGAAATCCCGATCCTCATGGTCACCATTCACCTGTCCAAACAGCTGGCCGAAGAGGCCCGCAGAGTGGGCATCCGGGGAGCCTGCGCGAAATCCGATGTGGGCTCGATCGTCCAGGCAGTCGATGCCCTCTTGCATGCTGAAACCTACTTCCCAGCAATAAGTTCAAACGGCAACTAGAAGCCCAATCGGTCGGAGAAGATACAGGATTCCCTGTATTCGGCACGAGGTAGTATCATGTTACTTTCAGCGTGACCTTATCACCTGGGAGTTGCCTTTCCGCCTGGTGTCAGTAGAATCCTGGGGCAAGAACGGGGCAAAGTTGAAACCAGAGCCAGCCGTGAGCCGTAGCGAAGGTGCTGCACGGGGCTGCCTCAGAGCAAACGTTATGGCGGTCCGCATCCTGCTGGTGGATGATCATCCCATCGTGAGGCAAGGACTGCGCACTTTGCTCGAAGGTCGCCCTGGCTGGGAAGTCGTGGGTGAGGCCTCCGATGGAATCGAGGCTCTGGACAAAGTGGAGGATTTGCAACCCGACGTTGTGGTGCTGGATGTCACCATGCCTCGGATGAACGGTCTGGAAGCGTGCCGACTAATTCAGCAGAAGCGGAAGACGAGTCTCGAAGTTTTGTTTGTCACCCAGCATGATTCTCCGCAGATGATGCGTGAGGCCCTGGATGCAGGAGCAAGAGGCTACGTTGTGAAATCGAATGCCGCCCGCGATCTGTTGGAGGCTGTCGAGGCGGTGAGTCAGCATCGCGTGTTTACGGCGCTGGCGCGAGGTCCACACGCTTCGTGCTGAGTTCAGATTCATGAATACGTCCGAGTGTGTCTGTCTCGAAAGGCCGTACCCCGGGAGGATGCCATGAAACTGCGTATCTTGTTGGCTGACGATCACGAAATTGTGCGCCGCGGGCTGTGTTCCCTTCTCCAGAAGCGCGAGGGATGGGAAGTGTGCGGCGAGGCATCCGATGGCCGCGAAGCGGTCGATATGGCCAAGCAATTGAAACCCGATGTGGTCATCGTAGACATCGGCATGCCATACCTCAACGGCCTGGACACCACGCGCCAGTTGCTGCAGCTCGACCCTAACTTCAAAGTTATCGTTCTGACCATCACCGACTCCGATCAGGTGATTCGTGAGGCCCTGGACGCCGGCGCTCGCGGCTTTGTGCTCAAGTCAGACGCCGCGCGCGATCTCGTGGCTGCAGTCGAAGCCTTGCAGAGCAAACGAATGTTCTTCACTCCGCGGGTAAACGACTTGGTGCTGGCCGGCTTCCTCGAGAAGGGGCATGCCATATCCCGGAATGAGCCGCCGGATTTGCCGACGCTGACCGCGCGCGAACGCGAAGTTACGCAGCTTCTTGCCGAAGGCAAAAGTTCGAAGGAAGTGGCCGTCCTCCTGAACTTGAGCACCAAGACCGTGGAAACTCATCGCAGCAATATCATGCGCAAGCTCAGTCTGCATTCCATTCGCGACCTGGTGGTTTACGCCATCAAGAACAACATCATCCAGATCCAGATGCCACCACAACTCCGTCCTTCGGAGACCACTGTGGCTTAATATCGGGGCCGAAGTTTCGGGATTTGTCATCCCCGAACGCCCGCCGTTTTTGGTGGCAGCGGAGCAGGCTGCCATGAGTTAGGTCGGCCCCCCACCTCGCAGCTATGTGTGCTAAGTAACGTAATGGGTAGTGAGTAACGTAGTGAGTAACAAGGACACCCGCTGATGCGAACCGTCGCGGTTGGACTTCCCGAGTGCGTTGCACTTTCGCCTTCCAACCGAGACCCACCAAGCTAGGTTCTCGACTCACGGCCTTTCCTGTCAGCTGCGTTCCCGTCGCTCTTGGTTGTGTCGTCTGGTTCCGCTGCGATGGTGACTTCCACCTCAGCACCCTGCTTGAGGCGGACCGTGTCTCCGTTCTCGTCCATCAGAGTGTTTTCGATGCGAAGTTCCCGGTAGAGGTGATCGGCCCCTTCCACGGCGATCTGGGCCTTTTCAGGTTCACTCGGGTATATCGGTTTAATGATTTTTTCGACAACTGCCGGCAGAGTGGTGCTTGGTTTTTCGCTCATCGCTGGCTCCTGACCTCAACGGTCTCATCGGAAAGCGGAGGGTTACAGTCGTGGCGGCATGTTGCTGGAAACTCGCACTACCCTCTCGCCCTTCCAAACTTATTCGCGTTTTGTCGCGGGATCGCTGTGCTTCCCGATCTTCGGCTCGTCTTTGTGGCCGAAATCCAATCCAAAGCGTGGGGCCGACTGCGTACCGCTGATTTTGATCGGAACTTCCGTGCCCGCTCCGTTCTTGCTGAAAAACGGATCGAGGGGCTTCAAGAGAATCGACTTCCACCCCGTGGTCATTTGGGAAACCTTCGCATCCAGCCAGGCCTTCCCACGAAAGTCGAACGTTTGTCCATCCAAACTGTATGACCCTGTCATATCCAGGTGTGTTCCCGGAATAAGGAAATGAAGGTAAGAAAAGGACAGTGATCCGTCTTTCAGAGCAAACGCTCCTTGCAAATCTACCGGCACATTTTCTACGGCGTGCTCCTGTGCCTGCCTGGCCTTGCCCTGACTGCGCAAACTCAAGGAGTCGAGCCGGCCCTGCACCTTCTCATTGGAAAAGTGCGCGCGCGGCACCTGAAAGGTGCCCGCTAATTGCAGTCGGTCAGCCACACTCGCGTCACCGGGGGCGAGACTCAGCCGTGTCTTCATTTCAACTGGACCGTTCATGATCGGCGGGTCAGTGCGCACGCCCAGCTTCAGTAGATCTTCAATCTGCGCGTGCTCGAGGACGACGTCGAGTTCTATATCGTGGCCCTTTGGAACGCTCACGCGGACCACGGATCCGCTCGCCGTGAAGGAAGATTGAAGAAAGGTCGCATTCACCGGCCGGAGATAAGTGTCCCCACTAGTTCCGTCAACCATGGCGTGGAACTCGGTGTGCAGCGACACCGCGTGCCCGCTTGTTGCGATTCGAAAATCCGGCGTATCGGTTTTTCCATGTACCACGATATTGCCCAAAGTTCCCGAGTATTGGCCGGTGGACGAGAGCGTACCTCCAAGGCCTTTGATCGTGCTGAGATCGGCGTCGGTGAACGAATAGTCTCCTTGCACCGGCGTATCCCGAGGACTGTCTTTCTGCCATGGTCCGAAGAGACCAATTGAGTGAATGTTTCCCACCGGCTTCGGATTGACCAGAGTGGCATCAAACTGGAACGGCTCGCCACGACCAATGTCCTTCATTTTCAAGTCACTGATCGCAAACTCCAGTGGCGCTTTGCCGGGCTTTGAAGTGTTGATGATCAGCCTGGTATTTTCACAAGCGAATTTGTCGACGACGATCGTCATCTTCCCCGTTCTTGAACCCATCTTCGTCATCGTCATTTCTTGTCGATCTTCCTTGGGCGGGATGTTCAGCTCCAGGCCTCTTGCATATACGGTGTCTATGTGCATCGGAGAACGAAACAGGCTTCGCAGCAACGTGTGAAAACGAAATTCCTGCACTCCGATCAAGGCTTGGACTCCAGGCGCGTACGGATTAGGATCCCTCGCACCAAAAATCTTCAGTCCAGTGCCGGACACTTCAATTCCATTCCTTACCGAAACATCAAAACTCGCCAGCTCAACTTTGCCGTCGAAGCGATTGGATAGAGTCTCGATCACGCGAGCTCGAAGAATGGGTTCAGCGCGATCAATCACCAAGCGCACGGCGATTGCTCCGCTGGCCAGTGGGATCAGAGCGACGATGCCGATCCACTTCCAGGGCAACGTGCGCCCGGCTTTCTTCGGAGTTCGTTTCGGTGAAACTTGCGCAATCGCCATTGGAACATTAGAGGGGGCATCCCGGATAATCGTCTATACAGCGCTTCCATCAGATTGCGCACGACACTCCAACAACTTCAACGGAAGCATAGACGGACTGGTGGGTCAAAAAAAGTGCGGATCCGGCGAGCCGGATCCGCTGGAGTGGAGTACCAAGACATTCCGTCATGCGTGGAAAACGGTCCATGCGCGACCGTTGGCGTGAGACGCCAAGCGTTCGATGCAACGTGGTAGTCCTTGCACACCTGATCAGGCCGAGGCTGCGACACTCATGCTCTCTTCGAGCGTAGCGGCTTCCTGTGCTCCGGTATGCCGCAGCACTTCTCGTGCCCAGTGCATTTTCGCGGCGTCTGTGCAGGAGATATATACAAAGACTCCCAGCTGATCAAGTTGATCCTCGTACCTTTCCGCTTCTTCCTTTGTAAAACCGAGGCCCACCAGCGTTCTGGCATTCCCGCAAAGTGCAGGGGCATCTCGCGCGACCATGAGAGCGTGAAAGAATACCTGCGACCGGATGAAAAAACCGACGGTCGGAATCATTACCGCTCCGAATTCGGAGAGCCAGCCAATCAGCTTGGTGGTCATGGCACTGGATTCTTTTTCGGCATTAAAAAGGCTCGCGTCCCGGATGATCGATGCAATGGGATGCTCAGGAGACAGCATCATGCAGATCCTCTCGTTCTCAAACCCGGCCTGGTTTAGATTGCGCACGATGTCGGCTAAGACGACGTCCTGGGAATAAATCCCGTAAGCGGCTGCTGTGTTCATTGCCATGTCGAAGGCTCCATGTATGGGATGTGCGTCAACACCGTCGGCGATTTCCAGAGCTGCAGAGTTCGATCTGGCGAGACTCGAGGCGAAGTGAAGCGCTCGGCCCGTGATTTGCGTTTCGACACGAGGTGGCAGATTCTCCCTATACTTCGCAAGATACGCGTCTTCGCAGTCCATGAAACTCGGGTAAATCATGTAGACGATCCGACTATTTTTGTGCTTCAGGTCCCTTTCGTGATTCAAGGTCCTGCGGAATCGGAAGAGACTCCACCCATGACAAAACCATCGCAGCACCCGCTCGCAGATGCCAAGGAACTCGAGAAATCGTTTACCAATCTGTTTCCGGCGAGGGTAGCAACGGTGGCTGGGTTCTACGCACGACAACCTGTGGATCAGTACCCGGCAGAAGTGGCTGGCGGCCACGCGGTCATGCTTGATCGGCCGGATGTCGTCGTTCACGGAATCGACCAAATCGGCGCCTCGGATGTCGGCGAGGTCGGACGACCTCATCACAATAGTGATTCATTGAGGTTCGCACTTGGCGGGAGGCCTTACGTTGCGGCACTGAGCTAGTTGTACACTGGTTGCGTTTGGGAGTTAGGCTGACAATCTATTGGACAATGCAACCTTGATGCATGGTACCGATACCGGTGCTCAGGAGGGATGAAGAATGAGTCGTCGAGTGTTTTCCTTTTGCTTCGTGACCGCGTTGATGTCATCGACAATTGCGTTTTCCCAATCGTTCGTAAGCCAATATAAAGGGTCGCCGTATCACGATACCCGCTATCGTGGCGGTCCACAAAAAATACCTGGTAAGGTGTTGTGCGCTTACTATGACCTGGGAGGCGAGGGAGTCGCGTATCACGACACCGATCCCAAGAATCACGGCAGCGGAGAGTTGAATCCGTCCGATGGGACCTATCTCAATGAATTTCGTATCCATGAGGGAGTGGATACTTCCTACACGAAATTCAACCGGAAACCAGATCCCGTTGACGACAACCCCTTCGACAAGATCGTGCCTCCAGCAGACCTGCTCTATGTTGGCTGGACCGAACCCGGAGAGTGGTTCAACATAACGATCGATGCGGCACAGTCGGGGACTTACGCGGCCGATTTCCTTTACACATCGAATCGCGGGGGCACAATATCAGTCGATGTGAACGGAAAGGACGCAACAGGACCACTGCAGATCGCAACCACAAATGATCCTGCAGACCCGGTGGCCTGGCGTCAATGGCATCACTGGAACCTGGCGCCGCAACTTTTCAAGGTCCGCTTGAGCAAAGGGAAAAATGTTCTCACCGTCCACATATTGACGCTCGGCAACATGAATTTGGCCGATTTCGACTTCAAACCGGTCCACGAATGAAAGGGAAGCGGTTCGACGGGTCACTTCTCACCTGCGGACTCGTGTAGGTTGCCGACTCGGGCCTAACTTCGCGGTCAGTGAGGGATAAGGCCTGCTGTTGAAAAGTCCATAAATCGAGGCCGTCGTGCGGGCGCTCATCGTTTTATCCAGGTAACTGCAACTGGGTGTTTCTGCAATTCCTCGAAACGGATCAGATAGGCATCCCAATCTTCCGGCGTTGGCATATCCGCTTTAGACCAGCCCGAGCCGGCGAAGTACGTGAAGGATTCACCCGAATGCCGGTTGAAAATCATCAGCGCATGATTCGCCGCGGTCGTTGTCGTCGCGTGTTCGGCATGCAGTGACACCAGGCCCGTGGCAATCCTGCCCGCGGGTGGCTTCTGGGGCGTGTCCCAAACCGCGGCAATGCTTCCTCCGCTGGGCAACGTGGCAATGCCACCCTCGTGAATCGCGATACCTGCCGCCAAATCGAGAGGCGACCCTCCGTTGAACGTAAAGGTCGATACAATTTTGTTCAAATGAGAGCCCGCGTCCAGAGTGATGCGCTTGGTTTCAGCAACCATTCTTCCGGCGGCAAGCCACGGTGCGTAGGATACCTCGAATGCAAAACGGATTGGCCCCGCAGCCAGGATTTTGGCGACCGTATAGTTTTTTGAGACGGTCAGCTTGCCGTCGGCCCAGACGGCCGTCCCGCCGCAGCCTCGGGATGGCCCCACATCATAGGAATCGAGTCCGATTCCGTTGTCGTTATGGTACGACAAGGCTGGGTTGTGCGTTACCGCGGCTTCGTGGTCTTGTTTGTAGAAGCTGTTTACCACAAAATTCGGTATGCGCTTCGACCACACGTCGATTCCCGAAGAAATCTCGCCGGTCGTCTCTAACGCCGGGCCGTAGATTCGATAGGCCACAACTTTATTCTCCCAGGCAAAATCGTCTTTGCGCTCAGCAATCGCGCGGCCGAAGACCAAGGGTTCCTGCGGGGGCGCGGCAGGATCTAGAGTGAACGCGACATCCATTGCCCCTTTCGCCGGTAACTTCACCAGCAGGAGCAGAGCGTCCGGATCGGCGCCCGGCCGGTTGCTGTAAAGCTGGCTTGGAACTCGCTGCTTGGTTCGAGCGTCAGTGGCGATGAGCGACGGCAGTTGTGCCACGGGGAAATGCAGGTGGCTGGCGACTTGGTCGAGCGGGATCTCGATGACTTCTTCTGTGCGGTCGACGTTCATTGGATTGCTAACGTGCAACTGTTGCGCCCAGGCGCCAGCCGGTAGGGCGGCGAACAGAATCGAGAGGACACCTCCGCAAACGTAAATGGATCGTCTGGGTCGCCGACTCCGGTGATGCGAAGACAAACTGTGCCAATCGGAATGCTCAGCCATATAGCAACGACCCCTCTCTCCACTCCCCGTGCCATCCGATAACCATCAAGCAGGGTCCTCAATGCGAGTGAGCTTCGGCACGATCAGAAACAGAAGCAGCAGCGCAACAAGATAGGCCCCCGCCGCAAGCGAAAACAGCAGCGTGTAGCTGTGGGTGGCTTGAAGGATCCATCCCGTCGCGATTGAAAACAGCACGCCTCCAACCGAGCCCGCCGTTCCGCCGATGCCCACCACCGATGCCACTGCTGTCTTGGGGAAAAGATCGGAAGGAATCGTAAAGAGATTCGCGGAAAATCCCTGATGCGCCGCCGCCGCGACACTCAGCAGCGCGACGGCGGACCACAGCGACGGCAGTCGATTGGCCAACAGCACGGGCACGGCGAGACAAGCACACAACAGCATGGCTGAGAAGCGCGCGTTTGCCATGGAAAAGCCGTGGCGATGAAGCAGGCCAGGAAGCCATCCTCCCCCGATGCTGCCAATGGCCGAAGCGTTATACACAATCACCAGGGGCAACCCCAGTTGCAGCAGAGAGACGTGATAGCGGGCGTCGAAAAACTTGGGCAACCAATAGAGGTAGAACCACCAGACTGGGTCCGTCAGGAACTTCGCCACCGGAAAAGCCCACAACTGGCGATAGCGCAGGAGCCGGCCCAGCGGGATGGGGCGCGACGATTCGATGGGATCGCTTTGAATGTAGTTCAACTCGGCTGGAGTCAGGCGAGGGTGTTCCGATGGCTTGCGGTAAAAGGTCAGCCAAAGGATGAGCCAAACGAGGCTGAAGGCGCTGGTAACGAGGAAGGCGTAGGGCCATCCGAACCGCACCGTGATGAAGGGAATGAGCAGCGGAGCGACAATGGCGCCAAGGTTGGCGCCGGAGTTGAATATTCCAGCGGCCAGTGAGCGCTCCTTGCGCGGGAACCACTCTGCGACTGTCTTCAGGGCGGCGGGAAAGTTTCCGGATTCGCCAAGTCCAAGAAAAAAGCGCGCGATTCCAAAACCCAAGGGAGTGCGAGCCAGCGCATGCGATGCTGCGGCAACGCTCCAGACGGCCATTACCATGGCGTAACCCACGCGGGTGCCAACCCTGTCGATCACTCTGCCCGCCACCAACAGGCCAACGGCATACGCGGTCTGGAACGCGGCAATGATGTAGCCGTACTGGGCCTCGGTCCAGCCGATGGAGTGTTGCAAGGTAGGGGACAGGATTCCAAGCACTTGCCGGTCCATATAGTTGACCGTCGTGGCGTAGAACAACATGGCGCAGATGGACCAACGCAGCCGCCCGCCCGCACTGTTCGCACTCATCGCGTGGCCTCCCAGCCTGCTTTGCCGGTTCTGCGGGTGCTGCTGCGGGCGACGACTTCCCTCTTACAAAATGTCATTCGGTCGAAATGGAAGTCATTATAACGTTATTTGTTTATCGCGCACCGTGATGTTCTCTTGAACGGGCGCGCCACAACGCTCATTGCCCATGAGCGACCACCTTGAATCGGGCCTATGGTCCGTTCGAGTGTCCACTCTGCGACGCCGAATCGCTATGGTATCGTTATTGTTTATTCGCCTGGCTCCATGGCCGCGCGAGTTATGACGACGCCTGCAACGCTTGCCAGAAAGAGAGTATGGGCCCGTGAGAATGCTGCAAATGGCGGACGCAATTCGCTATCGAACGATGACCACTGAAGAATTGCGGGACACGTTTCTCATCGACGATCTCTTTCATCGAGGACAGATCCGATTGATCTATGTCGATCTGGACCGCACCGTGATCGGCTCGGCGGTACCCACTGGCGAGCCTCTCGTCTTGCCCGCCGACGATGCTCTCAAGGCATCGTACTTCACGGAGCGGCGGGAACTCGGCGTTCTGAACATCGGCGGCGCCGGGGTGGTCGAAGTCAACGGTATCGCGTTTGAGCTTAAGAAGCTGGACGCTCTATACGTCGGACGTGGAAATAAAGAGGTTGTATTCTCTAGCTCCGATCCGGCGCACTCGGCGGAGTTCTATCTGCTGAGCTATCCGGCTCACGCGACGCATCCGACCACCCTGATTCGGTCTGCCGAACAGGCAAAGGCTTCGCTTGGCGCCTCTGAAACCGCGAACTTGCGGGAGATAACGAAACTCATTCACCTCGAGGGAACCAGGAGTTGCCAGCTGGTGATGGGCTTTACACGGCTCGCTTCCGGAAGCGTCTGGAACACCATGCCGCCGCACACTCATATGAGGCGATCAGAGGTTTATTGTTACTTCGACCTTGGAACCGACCAACGGGTCATTCACCTGATGGGCCCTGGCAAAGAGACGCGCAACCTCGTGATCGCCAACAAACAAGTTGTGATCTCTCCCGGTTGGTCGATTCATGCCGGAGTCGGAACGAAGAACTATACATTCTGCTGGGGTATGGGTGGAGAGAATCAGGTCTACAGCGATATGGATGCCTTGGCGATTGCGGATCTGCTTTAGCCAAAGTGGATCAGTCGCGTTTCTTGCATCGAGCGCCAGCGACTAGGTGCACGGCCATGTGTTGGCCGTTGATAGTGGCTGGTTGAGCCGGTGATTTCGAAACTGAGAATACCGCAGATCTGTTTTCGAGGTGATTCATGAAACTGAAGATTGCATCCCTGTTGCTTGCCGCGTCCGTGGCTCCTTTCGCCGCTGCACAAACCATCACGGTAGATCACCTGACGCAGAGTCAATTGATCGAAAAAGCGAACGAGCTCAACGCGAAGGCTCAAGGTCCCGACGGTCTAGCGAGCAGCAAGCTGAATGAGTATCCCAACCACTTCACGATGATTGCGCTTCGCAACAAGAATGGCGGAGCGGAGATTCATGAGAACTATGCCGATTTTTTCTTCGTCATACGGGGACGCGCGAAGCTCCTGACAGGCGGCACGGTGCAGGATGCCAAGACAGTGGACCCGGGAGAGATCCGAGGCAAATCCGTACTGAACGGAGTTGAAACCGGCCTGAATCAAGGCGACATCGTCCACATTCCTGCAGGCGTGCCCCACCAGCTTCTCCTGCCGGAGGGCGAGACCTTCCTTTACTTCGTTATTAAGGTCAAAGAAAAATGAAAACGGCTGCCGTCTTCTTAATAGGCCCGTCAATATGGTTGCATATTGCAGCCACTTAACTCCGGCTGGCGCCTATTCTGTTGCGGGACAGCCGCAGGACCGGCGAATCATCAAGTCGGTGGGAAAGAGCATCTTTGCGGTTCGCTCCTCCGCGACTGTACCCCCCTGCAGATTGACGATTTTCTCGAAGAGAAGCTCGGCGGCAGCGCGCGCCATCCCGGTTGGAGTTTGTCGTACGACCGTGAGCGGGGTCCCCAGCACCGCAGCGAGTTCAAAATCGTCGAACCCCACCACCGCGATATCGTCGGGTACTCGCAGCTTGTGAAGATGGAGCGCCTGGATCAGATACACCGAGGAGATTCGCTTCAAGGTGAATGCCGCAGTCGGCCGGTCCTTTGCAACCGACCAGCGCAGCACCAGAGCCTGCATCGCCTCAAGGCTGTTGACTAGGCTAAACAGAATGGGCTGAAGACCGGCACTGCGCATCGCCGTGTTGTAGCCCTCGATCCGTTCACGGACTGTATAGCTGCCGGAGTCAAAGCCCACGCAGGCAATCTTCTTGTGGCCATGTTCGATCAAGTGCCGAACGCCTTGTTCCGCGCCTTCCCGGTTTTCGACAAGCACCGCATCCGCTTGCACTCCAATCACCGGGCGGTCGAGAGCGACAACCGGAATGCCGCTTTCCTGAATCATCTTCAATCGACTTCCATCGCTGCCCGAAGTCACAATGAGCAGACCGGCAATGCGATGGTTCCGGATGGATTCAAGCTGCTGGTCCTCGACTGCCACGCTTCTTCCGGTGGCTACCACAAGGGTCTGATAATCGTGGCGTATAGCGACTTCCTGAACTGCGTGAAAACAACTTGAAAAGAAATCCGACAAATCCGGGACGACCAGGCCGATGGTGCGGCTCCTGCGGCCCTTCAGCATCCGCGCCGCATCATTCGGCGAGTAGCCGATCCGGGCGATCGCTCTCAAGACTTTGAAGCGCGTCGAAAGCTTTACGCTGGGATGATTGTTAATTACGCGCGAGACCGACATCACCCCGACCTTCGCTGCTTTTGCGACATCGATGATCGTGGGCGGTGAGCCACGCCTTTTCGCTTTTGGACGTTTCATCTTCGCGAAGAGGTTTTGGGGTGCATTGGCGCATCCTGCACGAGCACGTCGAGTTCTGATGCAGCCAACAGAAAGCCCCCGACTCCATACACGGAACTCGCGGAGAGTTTGAACTTGCCCGGCTGACCATCGATGGGCTGGATCGACCCCAGGCGGCCATCCGCATAGACGTGCGCCAGCATTCCGGCCCACGCACGCCTTACCACGGGCTCGAACTTCGCTCGGTCAAGAATGCCGTGGTCGATGCCCCAGGCCAGCGAATAGGCGAAGAACGCAGTGCCAGAAACCTCGGGCAAGTCATACCCCCCAGGATCGAGCAGGCCGCTGCGCCAGAGTCCATCCTCGCCTTGAATCGCGGCGATCCGGTCGGCCATCTCTTTATATTGAGAGATGTACCTTGCCCGGCTCGGATAGTCCTTGGGCATGAACTCGAGCACCTTCGCAAAGGCGCCCATGACCCAACCGTTGCCTCGCGACCAAAAGATCTTCTGGCCGTTCTTCTCTTTCTGCGTGAAGTAACGTTTGTCGCGGAAATAGAGGTGCTCGGCAGGATCATACAAAGTGGCGGAAGTCTGCCACCACTCGCGATCCATGTAGTCCAGATAGCGCCGGTCGCCGGTTGCGGCAAACATTTTCGCCAGCACCGGCGGGGCCATGAAAAGTGCATCGCACCACCACCAAAGCAACTTCTCCGGATCGTCGGGCCGGACGATCAGGCGGTCCAGAATCGCTTTGGTATTGGCCATCCTCATCGGGTCGCGCGTCTCAAGATACAAGTCCATGTAGGATCGGCCCAACGCCATATCGTCCGCGTTGGGAAATCGCGCATCAACCAGTTTCCAATCGAAGTGAGCTGCCATTTTCACCATCGCATCGTGATAGCGGGGATCGGCAGTGGTCTTCGATGCCGCCAGCAGCCCGTCGTAAAGAGCGGCGTATGTCCATTGCTGGTTGAAGATCGGTTCGGCACGCGCAAGTTGCCAGTCGGCAACTTTCTGCGCGGCCTTGCGTATGGCGGCGTGCGTCAATGCTGGAGAAAGATCCGTGGCCAGCGGGCCGGGGTCGTCCGGCGAATCTCCCGCCGATGCCCGTTCCACAGACAAGGGTGTCTCCGCCTGAGCGTCGGGCGCTCTTGGTTGCATCACCTGAGCACTCACCGTCAACCCAGCGAGTCCGGCCAGCGCCACAAGTACAGATAAAGCGCGCCAGAGATTGCGATTCATTCGGTTATTCCCTCGTGCAGCCTTCGCCATTCCGGTGTCCTGCATCGCTACTCGTGCAAAACTTCGCAGCCTCTCCCATCAGCCTGATACGCCCCGAATTGAATCAGGAATTTCGCAAACAGCTTTTTCGGTCGAATTGGACGAGCGGAATCCATCTGACTAACCGGACTTTTCGACCACCACGATTTAGTCGGACGAGGCATAATACATCAGCCAGAATGATGTACGTTATCAATTCTGTGAGACAGCAGATCTTCTGGGAGATATTTCTGGGAGCTATTGAAGTAAATTGAAGCTAAGAGGAAGAGGAACATGCGGGGCACAGATCGGATCGCCAGACGAAGGTTCTTGAAAACTGCGGCAGCGGCAGGTTGTATGAGCGCTGCCAACCTGGCTTTTGGTCTGTCCAGTGAAGCGAAAAAGTCTGATGCCTTTCGGCTTGTGGCCGAGACGGACCGCAAGCGCGTTTTGGAAGCCAGCGCGCACTATGTTTCTCGAACGCCTCTTACGATCACGGCGTTCCCGGCCAAACGCAGTGCCGGTGGACTACACGATTTCTATTCCCAAGCAGACTACTTCTGGCCAAATCCGAAAGATGCGAACGGGCCGTACATCAACCACGATGGGCAGAGCAATCCGGAGAATTTCGACGAGCATCGTAAGGTGATGGTGGCGCTCTCCATCCAGATGCCCGCTCTCACCGCGGCATGGCTCGTGACCGGTGACCGCCGTTATGGACAGAAGGCCTGCGCTCACCTTCGCGCATGGTTCGTCGCACCCGAAACGAGGATGAACCCGAACCTGCTTTACTCTCAAGCGGTTCAAGGGTCTTCGACCGGCCGCTCCTACGGCATCATCGACACCCTGCATCTGGTCGAGGTGGCGAGGGCCACCAGCTTTCTGACGTCCGGAATGCTCAGTGCACAGGATGCTGCCGCGGTGAAGAATTGGTTCGCCAGCTATCTGGACTGGCTTTCTCACAGCGAGCGGGGAATGATGGAGCGCGATACCACGAACAACCACGCCTTCTGCTGGGCCTTGCAGGCTGCTGAGTTTGCCCGCCTGGCGGGAGACAATGCCGCGCGCAAAGAGGTGTACCAGCGGTACCAGGAAGTTCTGCTACCGAACCAGATGGATGCGAGTGGAGCGTTTCCTCGGGAATTGGCGCGCACCAAACCATACAGCTATTCGATCTTCAACTTCGACGCGCTGGCGGGACTTTGCCAATCGCTCCAAGGACTTGTTCCGGATCCGCCGACATTCCATCTTGCCGATGGGCGCGGGCTCTCGAAGGCCGCAGATTTCATCTATCCGTACCTTCAGGACAAGAGCGCATGGAAGTGGGCAAAAGACGTTGAGCATTTCGACGATTTACCCGTTCGTTCGCCGGGCCTGCTGTTTTCAGGCATAGCCTGTCACGAACAGAAATATATCGATCTCTGGAAGACGCTGAATCCCGACCCCACGGACAAAGAAATCATCCGTAACTACCCTATCCGCCAACCGCTCCTTTGGGTGTGACTCGACCGATGGAGCTGTCAGAATCATCGGCTGCTGACCGGGCATCGACAGCCTGAATCGAGGGAGCTCCCATCTTTCCATCAATGACGTTGACCTTCAAGAGCACTTCGATATTCAGGTTCGAGAAGCCGAGGCTTGGTTAGGATAAACAGTCGGACAGTTTGCCGACGCCGCGTGGAATTGCTTCGGTGAAGGTCATGCGGATTCCGTGTTCGGGGCGCAGGATCACCATGGGGCGAGCTGCGATGGTCTGGCCGGGAACCAGGCGGAAATCGTATTTTCTGAGTAGAACACTCAGAATCATCAGGATCTGCAGCATGGCGTAGTTGCCGCCGATACAGCCCCGCGGGCCGGCTCCGAAGGGCAAATGACTGAAGGGCGTGTGAAGCTTTTCATTCGCTTTGGTGAAGCGCTCCGGGTCGAAAGTCTCCGGGTTTTCCCAGCACTGCGGCGAATGATGGACGCCGTAAATGAACACAACCACCGTGGAGCCGCCAGGTATGGCCACATCCCCTGCGCGGTCGTCGGCGAGAGCCATCCGGTCGACCATCCAAAACGGCGGATAAAGGCGCAGTGCTTCAAGGATGACCCGAGTTGTGAATTCGAACTTGGGGACGTCTGAGAAACTCAGCGGCTTTTCGCCCAGCACAGCGTCGAATTCCTGCCGTATCTCGTCGACACAATCGGGACGCGAACTGAGCAGGTAGAGAACCCACGATAATGCGTTCGACGAAGTTTCATGGCCGGCGACCAACAGTTGCATGCTCTCGCTGAGGATCAACTCGTCGGGCATGCCTTCGCCGTCACTGTAACGAGCATCCATCAATATCTGCAGCAGATCGTGCCCGGGAGCTTCCTTTCGACGCCGCTGGAGGTATTCGTCCAGCACACCGAAGGCACGGGATCGCATTTCCCAGTGCCTGCGCAGCTCGCCGGAGACGGCAAACCAGGGATTCAGATAGGGCTGGATGGTTTGCCGAACCATGAATTCCTGGACGGTCGAGATGGCCAGGCTTACGAGGTTGATGTCTTCCTCTTTCAGGCGGGCGCCAAACAGCGATCTGCCCACCATGGCGAAGGTAATCTTCATCATGAGGGGGTAGATGTCGACCGGGCCAATGCGGGATTGTCGGTCGAAGTCCTGCAGCGAGTCGGCGAGGGAGTCCTGCATGATTGAGGACAGAACTTCGAGTTGCTTTCGCTCAAAACCGGTCTGGATGAGGCGGCGTTGCGTGCGCCAGGGTTCGCCCTCGGTGGTGAGAAGACCTTTGCCCAGGAAATGGCCCATCCGCTTCTTCTGGATCTCGGACTTGTAGTAGTTCTCCGAATTCGTCTTCAGCACGTGCTGAATGACGACGGGATTGGTGGTGACAATAGCTTCTTTGACGCCGCCAAAATAAAACCGGAAGGTGTCGCCGTGGAGTTCGTTGTACTTCGTGAGTACTTCTACGGGATTGCGGGCCATGGCGCGCGAATCGAGGAAGGATTGGAATCGGGAAACGGCGGGCACGCTTTGCCGCAAGGTCATGCCTCGCTGTCCAATCGCATGAGGTGAGAAACATGATCCTCGTTTCCCAACTGTTTCAAAAGTGATAGATGATGTTTGATCGCCTGCGTCATGGTCGAATGTTGCCGATAGGGAATGCCATACTCTTCGGCGGTCTGTTTCACGATCCGGGTCAGCGGGGCATAGTGAGTGTGGCACACAAAAGGGCACAGATGGTGGACGATATGGTGATTAAGGCCGCCGACGAGCCAACCGACCAGCGGAGTCTCGGTCGCGTAGTCGGCGGTTGTGGCGAAGATGTGATGGATCCAGTTATCGAACTCATTGCGGTCTGCGGGAAAGTAGGTGCTGTCGATCACATGCGTCGTCTGGAACACGAGCGCTACGCTCAAACCGATCATCAGATGGGAGAGCAAGAAAGCCAAAGCGACCAGCAGTGGCGATTTGCGCAACAACACGACGGGCAAAATCAGCATGTAGGTGAGATAAAACGCTTTGCCAGCAAAGAGAATGATGTATTCCCGCACCGGGTGCTTGGTGCGCTTCAGATAATCGTGGGACGGGAAGAAGAAGCACTCGAAGTCTCTCAAGAACACATAATCAAGAGAAAACAGGGCGTACATGAGCAGCGCATAAATGTGCTGGAACCGCTGGAGGCGCGTCCGAGGTTCGTGGGGCGTAAACCGTAAGACGCCGCGTCCGGTCAGCGCGTCGTCTTCGCCGTGGAGATTGATGCAGGAGTGGTGGCCGCGATGATGGAGGATCCGCCACATATAGGAATTGATTCCACAAACATCGAAAACATAGTTCAGGGCTTTGTTTACT
>JGI12712J15308_10000042_pt1 | contig 31196 bp, 27 predicted proteins | sample JacPin_JW_Ref_O2_FD_15308 | JGI IMG/M metagenome (IMG submission 15308) | reverse complement strand
TCCTTTAACCGACGGCTCGCGCATGTTCTGGGACATGTTGCGCATCCGCTGGTACGACCTGACGGGAAAATACGGTGCTGCCCCGCCGGGTGCAGCGCAAGCAGCGAAGACTTCGCCCGGAGAGCCGGGGCAGCCAGTCTGACGCCAGAGCTTCACGCAGATTTTTCTTTTTTCTCCGAAGCTGAAATTACAGAAGACTTCACCGCATCCAAGACCCGCCGCCCCATCTCGGCCGTGGAGATTGCTGTCTGAGTCCTGCCGACCAGGTCGGCGGTGCGCCAACCCTCCGTCAACACCGACCCAACCGCATCTTCAATGCACGCCGCTTCGCGTTCCAGCTGAAAGGTATGCCGCAGCAGCATCGCGACCGAAAGAATCGCCCCCAACGGATTGGCGATTCCTTTGCCGGCAATGTCGGGAGCCGACCCGTGCACCGGCTCGTACAAGCCAACGTTGCCTCCAATGCTCGCCGAAGCCAGCAATCCCAGAGATCCGACCACCCCACCGGCTTGGTCCGAAAGAATATCGCCGAACATATTTTCGGTAAGGATCACGTCGAAATCCTGCGGACGCTGCACCAGCAACATGGCGGCGGAATCGACATACTGATGAGCGAGTTTCACCTCAGGATAGCCCTGCGCAACGCGTGTCACCACTTCCCGCCACAGGCGCGAGCACTCCAGAACATTCGCCTTATCCACCGATAAAACCTGGCGGCGGCGCTTCATCGCCAACTCGAAGGCCACGCGCGCGATGCGCTCGATTTCCGTCTCGCCATAACGCATGGTGTTGATGGCAAGTCTGGATCCGGCCGCTCCTTCGATCGACCGAGGCTGACCGAAATAGAGGCCGCCCAACAACTCGCGCACGATCAGCAGGTCTGTGCCGCGCACCACCTCGGCCCGCAGGGGAGAGCAATCCTCGAGCGCTGGGAAAAGCACCGCCGGACGCAAATTGGCAAACGCCCCCAACTCCCGCCGCAGCCGCAGCAGCCCGGCCTCGGGACGCAGATGATTGGGATAATGATCGAAACCGGGGCTTCCGACCGCTCCCATCAGCACGGCAGCGGAGGACAAACAGGCCTGAATGGTGTCCGCGGGCAACGGGTCATTCCCAGCGGCCAGCGCCGCGGCGCCAATCCGCTTGTGCGGAAGTTCGAGCCGGTGGCCGAAGCGATCGGCCAGGGCGTGCAACACGAGCACCGCTTGCTCGGTAACTTCCGGACCGATCCCGTCGCCGGGAAGAATGGTCAGTTTGAGAATCATGCGGGAATTAGAGTCACGGGAACTAGTGTAGCGCGGAAATCCTGCGAGCCACTACACGCCCCAGAGGTAGTCTTCCTGCTCCGGGTGGTGTTCCTGCGCGACCGGCACAGACATGCCGAAGGAACTCGCGGGCGCGGGGTTCGGAAATGCTTTGGGTGATTCCTGCGCCGCAGTGTTCGCAGACGCCGCGACCGCTCCCTGGAGCGGTTCGATCAGCGGAGTCGCCGACCCGGCCGGCTTGTGGGTGTCGCGGATCAACTCCAGCAAGTGATGATCTTCCACATGTTTGATCTTGTCAGCGAGGCGGACAAAACGGCGGTAGATGTCGTCGAGCGCGCGCCGGTCGAACTGGTAGCCCAGTTGTTCGCAGCGCATGTTGAGCGCGTGGCGTCCGGAATGCTTGCCCAGCACCAGCCGCGAATCAGGCACGCCCACCGATTTCGGGGTCATGATTTCATAGGTCAGCGGATTCTTCAGCACACCATCCTGATGAATGCCGGCCTCGTGCGCAAAGGCGTTGCGCCCGGTGATGGCCTTATTGGGCTGCACCGGAACGCCCGTGATCTCGCTGAGCAACTGGCTCGCGGGAAACAGTTGCTCGCCAACCACTCCGGTTTCGAACGGGTAACGGTCGGGACGAACTCGCATCGCCATCACGATTTCTTCGAGCGAGGCATTGCCCGCGCGCTCGCCAATGCCATTGATGGTGCACTCCACTTGCCGCGCTCCCGCAACGATCGCAGCCAGCGCGTTGGCCACAGCCAGTCCGAGATCGTTGTGGCAGTGTGCGGAGAGGGTTACATTTTCCAGGCCCGTCACGCGCGCGCGAATCGCAGAAATCAACTCGCCGAACTCCGACGGCATGCTGTAACCCACCGTGTCCGGAATATTCAGCGTGGTGGCGCCGGCATCCACTACGGTCTGCAGCACGCGGCAAAGAAATTCAGGGTCGGTGCGGGTCGCATCCTCGGGAGAAAACTCCACATCGTTGCACAGCGACTTGGCGTAGCGCACGGATTCCCGCGCTTGCGCCAGGCACTCGTCGCGCGTAATCCGCAGCTTGTACTGCAAATGAATGTCGGAAGTCGCCAGAAACACGTGAATGCGCGGACGCGCCGCGTCCCGCAGCGCTTCCCACGCCCGCTCAATATCAGGCTCGCAGGCCCGCGCCAGCGCGGCGATCACAGGACGGCGGATCACCTCGGAAACCGCCTTCACCGCCTCAAAATCGCCGTCCGAAGCGATGGGAAAACCCGCCTCAATCACGTCGACGCCCAGCCGGTCGAGCTGGTGTGCCAGACGCAGCTTTTCCTGATGATTCATGCTGCAGCCGGGCGATTGTTCCCCGTCGCGCAGCGTGGTATCGAAAACGGTGATGCGGGCTCGGTCGGTCATAGCCTCTCTCAGAGACGAACACTTCTGACGAACACTCCATGGTACGTCGCTTAGCGATAGAAGAAAAACTTATAATTATTTACTGTGTATTAGTACAAATTATATAATAAGCAGTGCTAATGGCTTTTGGACGAGCCATAAAGGACGCAACTCGGGAGGTTCATGCCCTTGGAACTTGCGCAGCTGGAAGTGTTCCTGATGGTGGCGCGCGAGCACCGTTTTTCGCGCGCCGCGGAAAAACTCTATCGCACCCAGTCGGCGGTCAGTCAGACCATCCGCAAGCTGGAAGTTGAACTGGGGGAAGCGCTGTTTGACCGCTCCTCGCGCGAAGGAGTTCTCACTGACGCCGGCAAGGTTCTGGTGGAATATGCGGAGAAGCTGCTGAATCTGCGCAGCGAGGCCGCCGAATCGCTGGTTGAATTGCGCGAACTGCAGAAAGGCAAGCTGGTCATTGCCGCCAACGAGTTCACGGCGCTCTACCTGCTGCCGATCCTGGCGGAGTTTCGCCGCCTGCATCCCATGATCAAGATCACGGTGCAGCGCGCTCTGGGAAGCCACATCCCTGACGATGTTTTGCGCTACCGCGCAGAATTCGGTGTTCTCTCCTACGAGCCGCAGGAACCGAGCGTGCACTCCGTCGTGGTTTATCTGGACGAACTGGTGTTTGTGGTTCCTCCCAAGCATCCACTGGCCTTGGCGAAGCAAGTCAGCATCCGGCAGCTGGGCGCGGAATCTTTCGTGGCGCACATCGTGTCCTCCCCTTACCGCGACAAAGTGTTGCAGCTGTTCAAGACCCACAAAACTCCGCTGCACATGGACCTGGAACTCCCGACGTTACAGGCCATCAAACAGTTCGTGGCCCTGGGAAACGGCGTGGCATTCCTTCCGGAAATCAGCGTAGAGACTGAACTGGCGCGGGGAGAACTGGTGCGCATCCCGGTTCGCGAGTTGCAGTTGAAACGCAAGCTGCGCCTCATCTACCGCAAGGATGCCAATCTTTCCCACGCCGCGCGGGCGCTTCTCAAAGTGGTGGAAGCAGTGGCACGCGAGCGCAAAGGCCGCTACCGTTTCCAACGCGAGAGTTAGAAGAATTCACCACAAAGAAAAATGAGGAAGCAGAAGGCTGCTTCCTCACGCGAACTTCTTGTCCAAACTTCAGCCGAACTTCAGCCCGTCCAGATTCAGATTCAGCAGTCGGCGCACACTCCGTCTTCATCAAACGCTTCGAGCGCATCGTCCACAGAAGAATGAATCTGCAGCACCGAGTCAAGCCTGGTGAGGTCGAGCAGAGTGCGTACCAGATGGTTGGGCCCGGCGACTTTGAAGTCCACATTTTCTTTCTGCGCCCAGGTTTGCAAAAGCGCCAGTTCGCCGATGCCTGCGCTATCGAGCGAGCTGACCCCGCTAAGATCGAGAACGATTTTGCGCGCCTGCGACATAACATCGCCCACCACGCGCGAGAGTGCGGCGGCTTCATCGCGATAAACGATGCGCCCCTGACAGTGGACAATAATCACGTCCGCCTGGTAACGGGTTTCCAGACTCAGCTTCAACCTCGACTCCTTACCGACTGCGAAAGCGGCCCCGGTTTGCGGCCGCGCTTGCCAATTTGTACTCATAAATTGCATCCTAGTCGATTAGACGAGCTTGAACAGGTTTTGGCATCATTAAATCCGGGTGAATTTTCTCGCCCCAGGCACAGGAATGGGAACTTCCCGGTGGACACATTTTGTTAGCCGGGACATCTTATTCGTCCGGTACACTGCATCTAAAGGATTTTTCGTATATTGAGAGGGCTTTTTGCCGGCGCCGGGCGCCGGGGAGGATTTTTCGTGTCGAAAATTGCAGCCACTGTGCTGGCACTGGTGTGTTCGGCGCTGTTCGCGATCCCGATGTCCGCGCAACTGATTCCGCATGGCAATGCCTACGTCGGCGGATCTTACGGCCGTTCAGAATTTGTGATCCCCACGAATCTTTACCACTTGAAGGGTTGGGAAGCTTCGGGTGAGATGCTGCCCTTCGCGCGCACTCCTCACCTGGGATTCGTGCTCGACGGCAGTGGCATCTATGGCCACGGCCTCACCCAATACACCTTCGTGGGCGGTCCGCGCCTCTCCGTCACCTTTGGAAAGTGGCGGCCTTTTGTGCAAGGCATGGCCGGCCTGCAGATGATCCAGTCCGGAGGCAACTCTTACAACCCGCTCGCGATCGATGTGGGCGGGGGCGTCGACTACAAACTCTTCTTCAAGAAATTCTCCTGGCGGGTGCAGGGAGACTACGTCCGCACGCGTTATCTAAGCGATCAGCAGAGCAACTACCGCGGCTCGACCGGACTCGTCTGGCACTTTTGACGCCGCGAGCGCCGGAACTCAGCAGTGCGCAATGAGACATTGGCAATTCGCCTTCAGCCGGGAAGAGCTGTACCCCCCCGCCATCGGCAAGGCTCGTAACGGCTAAAGGCTCACTGCTGATGGCCCGCCCTGACGGAATGCTGCGGTCAAATGTTGAATTCTGTTGGCACTTTCTTCCTCTCCGCTTTTTCTTCCGCGTGCATCCAACAACTTTCCGAAGCACGTCGTGTTATTCGATCCCAAAGGGAGGAATTATCGGTATGCGGAACGTTACGATGGTCGCCTTCACTCTCCTGCTGTTCGCAGGCTTGGCGAGCGCGCAGGTGCCAACGTCGGGGAACATTTTTGTCGGTTATTCCTTTTATAGCGCGAGCCCGTCTACGCTCGATCTCTCCGACGTGGGCCGCCCCAACCTGAACGGATGGGACGCTTCCCTCGAAGGCAAGGTATTGCCGTGGGTGGGGATCGTGGCTGACTTCAGCGGCCACTATGGCCAGCAACGCTTCGTGGAGCCTACACCAGGGCCGACCACGTTGACCGTCACGGGGCATGAGACGGACGTGACCTTTGGTCCGCGCTTGTCTTTTCCCATCGGAAAGTTCCGGCCGTTTGGAGAAGCCCTGTTTGGCGTCGGGCATGTGAGCACAGGGCAGGGAATCTCCACCAGCGACACCTCCCTGGTGACCACGGTGGGCGGAGGCTTGGATTACAAGATCATCCGCATTCTGGCCTTGCGCGCCGAAGGCGACTACGTGCAGACCCGCTTCTTCAGCACCACGCAGAACAACTTCCGTCTGTCGACGGGCATTGTTTTTCGCTTCTGAACGATCGAAGAAAATCATCCACTGAAAACGCGCTACGCAAAAACAGGATCCAGCCGAAAAGCTGGATCCTGTTTTCTATGGCCACGCAGAAAAATCGTTCGGACTCTTGCATCGTCGTGAAATCAGTCGAGGATGCAAGAACTACGCCTGCCAATACTTGTGATCGCGCAGAAAGTAGTCTTGATTCCAGTAGTTCATGAAGGTCTTCAGGAAAAGCCAGCCTACGCGCAGGTGACCCATTTTCTGAAAGCGACGGTTCGTGGTGTAGACGCCGCCGCGCACAATGCCGAACCGGCTGCGTTCCACCTGCAGGGTGAGCTGGTAATCTTCGGCGTACAGTACCCGCTCGTTAAAGCCGCCGAGTTCCCAGAATTTCTTGCGCTCGAACAGCATGAACATTCCGGTCGCAAAGGGATGGTGTATCTGCGACGCGTACTGGAAGAAATTGTTGCCCCCGTAAACTGCAGCGTCGACCCAGCTCCCGCCGCGGCAAAGAATGTTGGTGGTCACGCAGTGCAGCTGCTTGCGCCGGGCCAGCTCCACGGCGCGCCGCACCACCGAGATATGCGCCGGCTCGATGTCGGCATCGAGAAACAGCACGTAATCACTCTCCGCCTGCGCCGCGCCCAGGTTGCGGCCCACGGAAGGCATCCCGCCGCGAATCACGCTCACGTTCAGCCGATCGCGGAAGCCCAGCACAATTTCTGGCGTGCCGTCGGTCGAATTAGCGTCCGCGACCAACACCCTCGTACTCGACATCTTCGCGTAGTCCTGCATCGTCAGCGCGGTCAGCAGCCGAGGAATCAGCTTGGCCTCGTTCTTCGCCGGAATCACGATCGTCAACTCGCTCGCGGCCGTCGGGCCCGCAGGATGCAGACTCGGCGCCGTGTCCTCGGTCGCCATGTTCTCGATTTCCATGTTCTCGATCGTCATGCTCGCTGTAGTCGTGCTCGCTATAGTCATGGATGCGTACCCCCTGTTCATCGATCGTCAAATAAGTGAGCCGGGAATCAACCCACCCTCCGGAGTTGTAATAGTGCACGCCGTCTTTCTCCACCTGGACGGCCTCGTGCGTATGCCCGCAGAAAATGCGCTCTGCGCCGTGATGATGCGCGTAGGCCAGAGCCCCGCTGGAGACCTTGGACGACATGCGCAGCCAGCGCGTATTCAGCCGGTCGATCAGCCGCGCCACCGGCTTGCGCTTGAAATCAAGTTTCTGCAGCAGCAAGTACAGCGAAGTCCCCAGCTGGCTGAGCCGGAGCCGGTTCACCTGAAAGCCATCAAACTGATGCCCGTGGATGGCCACGTGCCGCAGTCCCTGATACTCCCAGAGGTAGTGTTGATACACCCGCACGCCCACCAGGTGAGACATGATGTCGGTCAGGCCGTGATCGTGGTTGCCCTCGACCCACACGATCTCGACATTACGCTTGGGGTTCGAGAGCTTGCGGATGTAGCCGAGAAACTTCCAGTGTTCCTTGGTCAGCCGGGCAAAGTTGAGATCGGCGAAGATGTCGCCAAGAAGAATCAGTCGCCGGAAGCGGTTCTGCTTGAGCACGCGCGTGGCTTCGCGCGCGTGGCTGGTCTCTGCACCCAGGTGCAGGTCAGAGAGGATCAGCGTGTTGTACACGTGCAGATCCATACCATTGTTCTAGCAGCGGATTGTTACGCCCAGATGAACGCTGCATCAATATTGGTGCAATTAAGGTAACCACAAAGTAACGCTAGTGTAGGGCGCGTAAGAACCAAATTTCCGGGGGAGCAGTGGAGCGAGATCTACGCGAAGCGGCGGTATGTGAAAGCCCGGCACGTCAGTGCCCGGTGAAGTGGGAAATGCACAGGAGTCGCAGAGGGACGGCACCGCTTCTCCCGCACACTGTTCAGCCCCTGCGCTCCCGCTACACCAACGCCCGAAACCCCCCAGGCTACAGCCCATCCGGAGATCTTGCCCCCTGAGCTCCAGTACCCTTGACTCCGCTATATAGGATCCCTATACTCCAACCATAGGATTCCTATACTGCAATCCGAAACGCTGTGACCAAACGCATCCGTTCCCAAATCGCCCGCGGCAGCGCCGAACTCGCCATCCTCGCGCTGCTCGCCGACCAGTCCCTCTATGGCTTCGAAATCGCCAGACAGATCGGCGAGCGCACCAACGGAGCCCTCACCTTCACCCTCGCCTCTCTTTATCCCCTGCTCTATGAAATGGAGAAACGCGGCTCCGTCGAAGGTCGCTGGCAGCGCAATCACGCCGGCCGCGACCGCCGCTACTACCGCCTCACCCCCGCCGGACGCAAGCAACTCGCGCCTCTGCGCCAGGAGTGGCGCGCCTTCTTCCATGCCCTTGACGTCCTCGCCGGAGTCAGCCATGCCTGATTGGAAGAAACTAGTTCGCGAGCGGCTGTCCGTTCTGAACCTGCCGCCCAGCGCCAAGAACGAAGTGATCGCCGAGCTGGCCGCTCACTTGGAAGAGATTCACGAAAAGGTACGTCAAACGTGTGTGACCGATGCCGGGGCTGTCGAACTTACGCTGCAAGAAATCGACAACTGGCGCGTCCTGGCGCGGAACATTGGTCGCGCAAAATCCGAGGGGGACTCCATGAACCATCGCACGAAAAGTCTTTTGTGGCTCTTGGTGGCGGTCACTTGGCTAGGCGCAAGCTTGTCGGTCATGCTTCTGCAGCGGACGGATCGCCTTTATCCCGATCTGATTCTGTTCTACTTGCCATGGTTGGCTACGCTTCCCCTTGTCTGTGCCGGAGCAGCCTACTTGGCGCAAGGCGCAGACCCTATCAATGATCGCATCAAGGGCTTGTGGCTTTCGGTGACCGTCACTTGGCTGGGAGCAATCCTTTCGCTCATGGTTCTGGACCGGGCTGACCATCCAAGTCTAGTTTTGAGGCGGCCCATCCCTGTCGTGTTCCACTTGCCATGGCTGGCTACGCTCATTCTTGTCGGTGCCGCAGGAGCCTATTTAGCGCAACGCGCGGATGCCCCTCGCAAGACACGTCTGGTGGTGGCGACTTCCCCGGCCCTGCTTCTAGGCATCGTGATGCTTCTGCTTCTGCCGTGGCGCTTTGCCGGCGGGTACCGTTGGGCACTCACCTTCTTCGCTATCGATGCCGAAAACTTGGCGGTAGTCCCCAGCCTGGCCTTACTGTTCGGTGCTCTGCCTTTCCTGCGACAGCGGTCCGCCAACTCGTTCCTTTTGCCCAAGGATGACGCGAACGCTTCGATGGGCCCGACAGTCTTGCGGGAGTGAACCAGGGACGGGGCAAACTTTTGAGCCGAGCTCGACGAGCGCGGGGGGAAACCCTACTTCGGCGCCGGGGGCACGTATTCCTTCGGCAACGCCGATCCCTCTCCGAAAAAGAACTGCTCCAATTGCTTGACGATCACTTCCTGATCCTCACGCCGCGCCGGATTCAGGCGATATTCATTGAGCAGCATCTTGCAGTGCTCGGTCCACATCTGCCAGGCCGGTTTCGAGACATTGTCGTAGATCTTGCGCCCCAGGTCGTTGTCAAACGGAGGCTCGTCCAGCCCCGGCAAGTCTTTTTTCAGTTTCACACAGAAAACTTCGTGCGCCATAACTTTCCCCAATGATCAGAGATGCAACGTGCGAAGCTTTATCTTACACGGAAGGCAAGAGCGCGAGTTCTTGGAGCCCGGACGCCCTCGTCCGCGGAGCAGTGCCACAGCAGCGTCCGCGAGAAAACAAAATCGCCCCGCGGTACTGCCCGGGCGGACGAGGCGTCCGCCCCTTCCATGCGCGAAGAAGTGAAGCCGCAGTTCGAAAAAGGATTGCCGCTAATCGCGGATTGAGCGTTGCCGAGGATATCTACCGCTTGGCAGCGCCCGCAAGATACTCAGCCAGGATTTTCTGCGTCTCCACGTCCATCGCCACCACCGAACCGTCTGCACCCGCCGAAGCAGCGAGTTTGCCTTTGATCCCGATGTAGACCGCGTCGTAGACGGTATCGCCCAGATTCTCCACCCGATGCTTGAAAGGCGCATACCAGCGAGCCTCCCCGGCTTTGGCGTAGACCTCGCGCACCTTTCCGCTTTCGTCGGTGAAGCGCAGATGCGCATCCGTGACGCTCACCACCACGCCCCCGGGATGATCGTGCAGAGCCGACTTCTCGTGCGGCCCGTAGTGCACCGACACCACCTGCACCCGCTCGTTCTCGAAGGCCAGCTTGTAGTGCTTGGGCTCAACCTTGGTGGGGTCCTGCGCCCGGGCCGGGCTAACCGCCAGACACACCAACACTCCCGCCAAGAACCACTTCGACGCCATGTATCGCCTCCCGATCAGGATTGGGCTGGCAAAGCCCCACGCTATCCTCCACGCTGCGGAGTGCCAACGTCTCTTAACACCGGGGACCAGAGTGATGAACTGGCTCACTGCCGCAGCCCCATCCAGGTTTCCGACACCACCAGCGAATTCCCCGGATTTTGCGGATCGTATTTCACCGAAGTGGGCAGGCCCAGCCGGCAGGAGTGCAGATTTACCCAATGCCGCAGATAGGTGACGTCCTGCGAACATTCATAGGAAACCCCGGCCACGTCGTATTTGTAAATCAGCATGGTGGCTGGCCGCGGGCTGCTCTCCAGGTCGAGTTCCTGAACGTCAATCACGGTGCCGTCTGTAATGCGGCCCACGCCGTTGAGCCAGGTTCGCCGTTCGCGTTCAATGTCGTCCGCCGTCATCGACTTGCGCCGCAACAGCGCATACGCCCCGCCCGCCAGGGCAACTCCCGCTGCAACCAGCCCATAAATTCGCAGTGAATCCATAACTGAGGTAGGAAACTCCGCCGCAAGCTGCGGCTGATGTCCCATTCAGAATAAGCGGAAATCGAAGTGCGAGGAAGTGGTTCAGCAGTTACCGAGGTGTCAGCCTTGTGGAAATCCGGGAAATAGCTTCTCGTGTGGAGCTCGTGCCGAGTCTCCTGTGGGGACGGGCACTCCTGCCCGTCCATCGCCCGCAGGGCGATTTCTTTCTTGTAGGTCTCAGTGGAACTCGCACCCCAACTTCACTTCTGCCCACAGACGTACTTGCTGGCCATATCGCCGAATCCGCCCTCGGGATTGCCCCCAAACTGGTCGTCGCGAGTGGCCTTCTTGCTCACCACAAATCTCCCGCTATGATCGCGCGAATAAAACCATTCCGCGGTCGGAACCACGCCGCCGCTACCGCAGTTGAAGCGCACGCGAGCTCGCATCTCGACGAACGGCCCACCCTGCGGAAGTTCGGCCGGTTCTTTGTATTCCACGCGAACCCAGGCCGTCCGCAGATTCTTCCGCACCCGCAGCGAACTCACCGACACCCGGTCTCCTGCTCCAGTCTCGCCAATCGGATGCCAGTCGCCGGCGGCAAACGCCACCACGCTTACCAGCACCACCGGCGCCAGCACGACCGCAATCAGGATTAAGACTGCTTTTTTCAAATGAAACTCGCCTTAAAGCACTTAAAGCAATGGACGGGAACACTCTGGAGCAAAAACCCCGTTCTGTCAACTTTTGTAGAAGCCAAAACCACACCAACGGTTGTTGCCAAGCATGCTATTGTGATCTGGCAAGCCGTGAAAGTGGTGCCGAGGCTTCCTGTGGATTCTATGGAAACGCTTCATTCTACAACGGTTATGTCTCCTGCGGGCCCGCTTTTCCTGGCGGTGTCCGGTAAAGGGCTGGTGGCCCTCGAATTTGACGTCCGCACGCCCGGGCAGCAGTCGATTCGGCCCAATCCCCGTGATCTCCGCCGGGAGGCGACACGGCTAGCCGAGCGCACAAAGTTCAGGTTCGAGGAGTCTCCTGACCGCCTGCGCCCCTGCGCGAAGCAGCTGGACGAGTACTTTTCCGGCCAGCGCCGCGAGTTCACCTTCCCGCTCGATCTCCGCGGCACAGATTTCCAGCTGGCCTGCTGGCACGCGCTGCTCGGGATTCCCTACGGCGAAACTCGCACCTACGCCGACATCGCCCGCGCCGTGGGCAAGCCCAACGCCTTTCGAGCCGTTGGCATGGCCAACAATCGCAACCCGGTCGCGATCGTGGTTCCCTGCCATCGCGTGATCGCGTCGGATGGAACCCTCTGCGGCTACGGCGGCGGGTTGGACGTGAAGCGCAAGCTGCTGGAGCTCGAAGGCGCGCTGAGTGGCACGCTCGCGGCGTAAATAAGGACTCTCTTGGCACTTTCGCCGAAACAGGAGTTGTTCTGCTGGCTCACCGGCACTTCGTTGGCGATAGCGTTGTTCGCGCGGTCGCACACGTTCTACGTGACAACCGCGACATATTGCTACGGACTGGCCTTACTGCTGGTAATCGCATTTCTGTTCTGGTTGCGGTTCAGGAAAAACCCGGCTCGTCGCCCCCACTGGCTGAGAGTTATTGCTAACTCTGCCCTCGTCGTTCTCACCGTGGTGAGCCTGCTTTATGGGCTCGGCGTCGCAACGTGGTACGAGTGATTTTTTACTTGCTGGGGGTTTCCTCGGTGCCAAAACTTTGAGCACAAGCTCCAAATCCTCCGCCCTCCGCAAGGCCAGCCTCTTCTACCTCGTCTTCGTCATGTTCTCCTACACCACGGGCGGGCCCTTCGGGCTCGAAGACATGGTCACCACGTCGGGACCGGGGCTCACGCTGATCTACCTGCTGGTGCTGCCGCTTTTCTGGTGCATTCCCGTATCGCTGGTTTCCGCCGAACTCACCACCGCCATGCCGGTCGAGGGCGGCTTCTATCGCTGGACCCGCGCCGCGTTCGGCGACCTCTGGGGATTCCTCGCCGGATGGTGGAACTGGTCGGCATCGTTTCTGCTGGGCGGAGCCTACGCCGTTCTCTTCACCGACTATCTCGTGTACTACTTTCCGTCGCTCACCGGATGGAAGCACTACCTGGTCTCGCTTGCATTGATCGCAGTCATCACCTGGATCAACGTGCGCGGCATCCAGATGGTGGGCCAGGTCGCAACCGCGCTGGAGATTTTCATTTTCTTGCCGGTAATGGCGATGGTGGTGATCGGCCTCGCCCACTGGCGGCACAATCCGTTTGCGCCTTTCGTCCCGCCGCACCAGCCACCGTTCAAAGTGTTCGGCGTGGGACTGGCTCTCGGCTTATGGCTCTATTCCGGATACGAACAGCTCTCGACAGTCGCCGAAGAAGTGGACAACCCGCAGCGCAGCTATCCGCGGGCGCTGGCGCTGGTGGTGCCACTCTCGATCGCCACGTATTTCCTGCCCACGCTGGCGGGCCTGGCCGCGGGCAGCGACTGGCAGAAATGGCATACCGGCTATTTCTCGGACGCTGCCCAGCACATCGGCGGATTGATCGGGCACGGATGGCTCGTCACCTGGTGGCTGGGAACTTCATGGCTGGGCACATGGATGACTCTGGCCGCGATGGTCGGCAATGTGGCACTGCTCAACAGCACCGTGCTCACCACAACCCGCATGCCCTTTGCTATGGCCGAAGACGGATACCTTCCCGCCGCCCTCACCCGCAAACATTCGCGTTTCGGCACGCCCTGGCTGGCGATCGTAATCTCGGCCGTCATCTACGGCATCCTCGCCCAACACAAACTGACGCAACTCATCTCGATCTACATCTGGCTGCGCTCGGCCACCACGGTGCTGACGGTGCTGTCAGCGTGGAAACTGCGCCGCACACACCCCGAAATGCCGCGCGCCTTCGTGATTCCAGCAGGGCGATTGGGATTGTTCTATGTAGTCGCCGCGCCGGTGGTGATGGCCCTGGTCGCTCTGCTAGGCAGCGACCGCTTCGGCATGATCGGCGGCGCATTGGCCATCGTGCTGGGTCCGGTGGTGTATGGAATGGTTGCTTTCCGCAGGGCGTAGATATACGACGACCAATGTATATCTTTGGCGCGAGAGTGGAGGAGGCTTTATGCAAGTCTCGAAGTGGGGGACAGCCTGGCGATTCGTCTGCCCGCCGCGGTCGTCGAAGCGCTTGAGCTGAAGGCAGGCGACGACATTGAGATTCGGGTCGCGGGCAAACGAGCCTTCGAGGTCAGCCGCGATCAGAGCCGGCAGCGAGCTGTGGAGAACTTGCGCAGGCTCCGGCGTCCCTTCCCTCCTGGCTTCGTTTTTGATCGCGAGGAAGCGCTTGAGCGCTGGTGCGTTCTTCGATACCAACGTCTTCGTCCATGCGGTGGTTCAAGATGATCCACGCTCCCAGCGGGCGGAGGATTTGATTGCCGAAGGCGAGACGGTTTGCGTGCAGGTCTTAAGCGAGTTGGCCGCGGTGGTACGGCGGAAGGCGAAAATGCCTTGGGACGAGATACGTTTCGCCATAGAGAACATCAAGACTCTTTGCCCCAACCCGCTCCCGATCACGCTGGATACTCGCAGAGATGTGTTATCCATCGCAGAAAGATACGGCTTTAGAATTTATGATGCCCTGATCGTCGCCTCTGCACTGGAAGCGAAATGCACGATCCTGTACTCGGAAGCTATGCAGGACGGTCAGATCATCGGGGGCAAGCTGACCATGCGAAATCCGTCCAAATGAGGTGACCTGCCGGCAGCCGCTCCGCGGTCACGGGGCTTCTCTGTCCGGAGATGGGTGGAGCTGGGTCCCCCCGCTTTTCAAACCACGGCTATCGGCATATGCTCTCAGCCAGTTAGCCAGAATCGCCGCCCGGAGGTTTCCCATGCCGTGGCCATTCGCGCGGAACCTAGCAGAAAAGCTATCCGCTGTTCTCGCCTCCGACGTTCCTGACGCTTCCTCCTCACCGAGCACCCGTTTCGCCTTCAAACTGTTTCGGGAGCTGGCAACCGCCGACGCCTCCAACGTTTTCTTCTCGCCCTCGAGCATCATGCTCTGTCTCGCCATGGTGCAGGAATTGGCATCGGGAGAAACTCGCCAGGACATGGCGAAGGCCCTTGAAATCGCGGGTCTCACTCCCGCCGATGCCCAGCTCGTCATCGACGCGCTGAAGGCCGCGTTCCGCCCGCGTCCGGATGTGACGGTACGATCGGCGAATTCGCTCTGGGGCAGCCATCACGCGCCGGTGCGCCCCGAACTCGCCGCCAAACTTCATGACATCTACGACGCCGAGTGGACCGCCCTCGACCTTGCCGCCGCCGCCGCCGTTCCGAGAATCAACGCCTGGGTGAACGACAAGACCCACGGGATGATTCGCCACATCCTAGACAAACTTTCTCCGCTGGCAGTTCTGGTCGCGATCAACGCGGTTTATTTCAAGGGACGCTGGACCACCCCCTTCATTCGCGCCGTGACACAGGATGGCCCGTTTACCACCGCCACTGGACAAACAAAGCAGCTCCCGATGATGCTGCAAAGTGCCAAGTACGATTATTACGAAGATAAGCGGCTGCAGGCGGTGGCCCTCCCTTACAACGGTGGCCTGACCATGTATGTTGTCCTGCCCGCGGAGAGAATCGATCGGCAGCAGTTTCAGCGCACTTTGACTTCAGGTTGGTGGGAATCGTGGCTGGCGGAGCTGGAGCCTACGCCCGGGACCGTCCGCTTGCCTCGTTTCAAGCTCGACTACGGCGCGCCCTTGGAGCCTGCGTTGAAGGCGCTCGGAATGGAGCGCGCCTTCGATCGCAACCGGGCGGAGTTCGACGGGATTCATGGGGACGAGCAAGCAGTGTGGATCGATCGGGTTGTGCATCGTGCGGTAGCCGAGGTGAACGAAGAGGGCACAGTAGCGGCGGCGGCGACGATGGTAACCGAGTGCCTGTCGGCAAGCCGACCGGTGCGGCCACTCCGCCTGTTCCAGATGATCGTCAATCGCCCGTTTTTCGTAGCCATCCGCGACGAACTCACCGCCACGATTCTGTTCCTGGGATGGATCGGCGACCCGCAATAAAATCAGCGCACACTACTGTCCTGTCATCCTGAGGTCCGCGTCTTCTGTGGGCCGGAGGATCTGTGCGACTTGCTGGGAGTTGCAGGGGTCCTTGGCTTCGCCGGGATGACAAGGAGCGAAATTTGAGGACTTCGGCTGCTGGAACTCTGATTGCGATTTGCTTCAGCTCACCCAATCCAGAAATTTGTACCAGGCGCCCGCGAACGGCAGAAACCACGGCGTGCCGTTGTACAGCCCGAGCGGCGCGCCAGGAAACGGGATTCCCACAAACGGATTCTCCGGCTTTTCGCCCGCCGTCGCTTGTGCTGCGATCAGTTCCGCCATTTTCTGACCCTGATACGTGGCCATGGCGACCCCGTGTCCGGCATAGCCGACGGCGTAATACATGCCATCCATCTGACCCGCGTGGGGCATGATGTCGAACGCGAAGTCGAGCGTGCCTCCCCAGACATATTCCAGCTTGGCGTCGCTCAGCTGGGGATAGACATCGATCATGCCGCGGCGCAAAATCTCCGCGCTGCGGCGCACCGTCTGATCGTTCTCCGGGAAAAACGCAGCGCGCCCGCCAAACAGCATGCGGCCATCGGGCGTGAGCCGGTAGTAGTACAGGTAATTCTTCGAATCATAGATCATGCGGTTGCGCGGGCTGAGTTCGCGTGCAAGTTTTTCGGGCAGGATCTCGGTCGTGATGATGAACGAGCCGATCGGGATTATTTTTTTCTGCAGCGCCGGAGTGGCGCGCCCCGTGTAGCCGCTGGTCCCGACGAAAACCTCCCGCGCCCACAGCGTGCCTTGCGATGTGGTCAGCTTCCATCCTGCTTCGCCGTGCCGCGATTCGCGTTCGAGGCTCTCGACGCGAGCATGCTCAAAGATCTCCGCGCCAGCCCGCATCGCCGCGCTCGCCAGCCCGGCAACATAGCGGGCCGGATTCAATCGCGCGCTCACTTCATCCACCATGCCGCCGAAATAAATATTCGATCCAATCTCCGCGCTCAAGTCCTGCCGCTCGACCACGCGCAATTCGTGCTTGAATTCCCGCGCGATCACTTCCGCCTGCCGCCCATAGTCGTCGAAATGTTTCTGCTTGCACGCGACCTCGAGATGTCCGCTGCGCGAGAAGTCGCACTCGATTCCCTCTTCCCGCACAATCTGCTCGACGCAATCGATGGTGGCCAGCGACGCCGCATACATGCGCTGCGCCAGTTCGCGCCCATACATGGAGATCAATTGGTTCACGCCCAGCTTCATCCCGGTTAACACCATTCCGCCGTTGCGCGAACTGGCGCCCCAGCCAATGGTTTCCGATTCGAGCACCGCAACTTTCGCCCCACGCTTCGCCAGCGTGCGCGCCGCCGCGAGTCCGGTGAAACCAGCCCCAATCACCGCCACATCCGCGTTTTCCGGCGGAAACGGCGACGCCTCAGCCCGCGGCATCTCCACGGTCGTCAGCCAATAGTTGCGTTCCTGGATTCCCATGATTGCCTGCCGAATCGACCGAGCATTCTAGCGTACCCCGGTTTGGATGCGAGCCCATGAGTCCCAAGCACCGTCCGAAGTCCGAGCTCCAACTCCGAGCTCCAACTCCGAGGTCTGACGTCCGATGCCCAAGGTCCGAGGCGGTAGTCCGAGGTACATGTACTTCCGGCGGGACTGCCCCTGAGGGGTAACCCACCACGGTAATCTTGCTGTAAGTTACTGCCACTCTTAATCTTGAAGGGTATGCTCCTTCGTTGCCTCTTGTTTTCCCCGGACGAGGAAACTCTCCGGATGATCGGCCAGGTCTTGACCGAACTCGAGATCGAAGGAGAATCCTGCATTCAAGCGGTTGAGGCCGTGGAGAAAGTGACGTCCCAGTCATTTCACATTGTGATTATTGACTGGAGCAGCCAGCCTGAAGCCGGCTTCCTGCTCAACACGGCTCGCATGCGCAAGCCTGCCGACCGCCCCTTGACCCTGGCGATTGTAAGCGATGACGCCAGCGTGCCTACGGCGCTGCAGGCGGGCGCCAACTCGGTTCTGCGCAAGCCGCTGATGGTCAACCAGGTGAAGGACACGCTGGCCACCGCTCGCGATCTTCTGCGCTCCAAGCTGGAGGCCCCGGCGCAAGCAGCCGCTGCTGCCGCGGCGGCCAGTTCCGCGGCTGCGTCTGCGAAGCTCCCCACGGAAGGGCAAAGCACTCTGCACCACGGCGAATTCCTGCAGCCTTCGGGATCGCTCCCGGGCGCGCAGTTCGACACTGAGTCTTCCGACGTACAGAAATCCCTGGACCATGCCGCCGCGGCACAAATCGATCCGCTCAAAGATCTGGAGCTCATTTCCGGGCCAGTATCCCAGTCGAAGGCCGCGCCAACGCAGTTCGCTACCGCGACGCCAGCACCTGTGCCGAGGCCGGATCCCCTGCCGGACGACGAGCCTCGCGGTTTAGCCTGGTACCTGAAATCGCGAGCCAAGTCGATGCCCGCCGAAGAGGCGCAGCCCGAATCGCCCCCGCCGCCACCGGAGAAAGCGCAACTGCTCGGTTACAACCAGCCGCCATCTTTCAGCCAGGTCGCGCACGCGCCGGAGAATCTGGAAGCGCAAGCCGAAGCGGGGGAACCGGCCGAGCCGCGCTCCGATTCTCCGAATCCCGACTCGCCGCACGGCTCTGCGCAGCCCGATTCCCAACAACGCGAAGAAGCCGTGCTGTTCGCCTACATCACGGGAGAAAAAACCGACTCCGAAAAAGAGCCCGCCCAACCTCGCCCCTGGCTCAAGAAACTGGCGATCGCCGCGGCCGTCATTGTCGCCGCCACGGTTGCATATTTCACCGTGCCCCAGGCCTTGGTAGAAAAAGACGCGAAACTCGCCGTGGGCAAAGCCGCCCGCGCGGGACACAGCTGGCTCAACCCGCAGCCGGCCCCTACCGCGCCGTCACCGCAGGCTCATGAAAGTTTCGGGCGTGCCGGCGACGAATACAAACTTCCGGTCGCCGAGAATATCCCCGACGCGAACACCGACCCTTCGCAGATTCGCGTGTTGCCCGTCGTCGACCCCACAATAAAACCGCCGGCGAATGGCACCGCCAGCACGGACCCGGCCGCGGCACCGGCCAACCCCGCGACACCGGGAAGCGCTGATCCGGCGCAGACCGATGCAAACCAAGCCGCTGCCGGTCAGGCCGGTTCAGGTCCGGGTCCGGCAGGCCAAACGCCCGAGGGACAGGCCCCACAGAATCAGGCGGCGCAGAATCAGGCTCCGCAAAATCCCGTGCTGCAGAGTCAGGCGTCGGCAAGTCCTGCGCAGAACGTGACGCCGCAAGCGCCGCCCGCACCTGGCGCGGCGCACAGTTTGACGACGCCGGCGGCAGCCGGTGCGCCCGCGGATCCATTCCGCCCGAATGCATCGGCGGCGATGCCAACGGCCACAGTTTCAATTCCAACGCCAGCGGTTCAGACCAATCAATCCGCGCCGGTGATTCAGCCAGCGTCTCACGTTGCCTATCCGACAGCCAACAATTCGAACGCGTCCACTCCGAACCTCTCTGGAATCCCTTCGAGCCTGAAATCGGGGATGGCGCAGATGACTCCCGAAGCCAGCGGCAACAAGCCGCCGGAAGCCGCGCTGCCCTCGATCGAGCCGGTGAACCTGCCCGAGAGCGCCGCGCGCGGTCTGCTGCTCGAACAAGCCACCCCCGTCTACCCTCCTTCGGCTCGGGGACAGTCTGGCACGGTAACTCTGCAAGTTCTGATTGGCCGCGACGGCAGCGTGCAGGATGCCAAGTTTATTCAAGGCTCGCTGGCCTTCGCCCGCACCGCGATCGATGCCGTAAAGCAATGGCGCTTCAAGCCTTACCTGATGAACGGGCGGGCTGCTTCCACCCAAACCATGCTTACGTTGAGCTTCAAGCCCGCGTCGTAAACTCAGAGGGCGTGCTCGGCCTTGCTCTAGGTCCTCTCGGGTGAACCTTTCTGTTCACGCAAGCACTGCAAGTCCCTTGTTATGTTCACGAATCCGCTTGCCCTCTCTATTCCCCGATAACCGATCGAATTCCCGCCCGTCTGATCAAAAGCGGCGGGCCAGAGTGCCCGCCCTACACGGGTGCTCGCTAAGTTACGGAAGAGACAATTCGGACACCCTGGCGGTCGAAATCGGCATCGAAAGATATATAATGCTTGCAGTTCCTCCGAAGTCGAATCCTGCCGGAAAACGAAAAATCTGATGTCCATGAAAACGAAGGCCGCGGTACTGGTTACATCCTTTGCGGTATTGCTGTTTGTGGTTGTCGGTTCGCTGGGCGGGGTGCACGCCTCTTCGAACGACGGCGCTTACCGCCAGTTGCAGGTCTACAGCGAAGTTCTGTCGCGCGTGCACAGCGAGTACGTAGAGGAGCCGAACATTCCCAAGGTGACCGACGGCGCCCTCCACGGCCTGCTGGAATCGCTCGACCCCAACTCCAGCTATATGACGCCCGAGGCCTACAAGGCCTACAAGGCGCATAAAGCTGAGGCCAAGGGAGAGATCGGCGCAACCGTCTCCAAACGTTTCGGCTACGCCGCGGTGGTCTCCGTGCTGCCGGGATCGCCCGCCGAGAAAGCCGGTATTGAACCGACCGACATTCTTGAATCGATCGAGAGCCAGAGCACGCGCGAAATGTCGCTGCCGGAAATTCGCAGCATGCTGGCCGGAGTACCGGGCTCCACGGTGAACGTGTCGGTGGTGAGGGCCCGCCGCGCCGAACCGCAGAAGGTTACGATCACGCGCGACATCGTCACGGTCCCGCCCATCACCGACAAAATCATGCCGGATGAAATCGGCTACATCAAAGTCGACGCGCTGACCAAGGGCAAGGCTCAGGAAATCTCGTCGAAGATCAAGTCGCTGGAAAAATCCGGCGTCAAGAAACTGCTGGTCGACTTGCGCTACACCTCTGCCGGGGAGGAGAGCGAAGGCATTGCCGTCGCCAACCTTTTCCTGAATCACGGCACCATCACTTACCTGCAGGGCCAAAAAGTTCCACGGCAAGCTTACAACGCCGATCCTGCGAAAGCCGTCACCACGCTTCCCGTTGTCGTGCTGGTGAATCGCGGTACTGCCGGCGCGGCCGAGATTGTGGCTTCCGCAATCCTGGAGAACGCCCGCGGCGATGTTGTCGGCGAAAAGACATTTGGCGACGGCTCGGTGCCCAAGACCTTCGATCTACCCGATGGCGGCGCGCTGATTCTTTCCGTGGCCAAGTATTACTCGCCCAGCGGTAAGGCCATTCAAGACACCGCCGTCACTCCCAACGTTGTAGTCGCCGATGACGAAGATAACGTTGGCCCCGACGATGAAGACTCACAACCCGACACCACCGAGCAGGAAAAGCCCAAGAAAACTCAAGACGACCAGCTGAACAAGGCTGTCGAAGTGTTGAAGAGCCGCAGCAGCTAGTCTTCGTCGCCGCTTCTTTGCCGCGCCGTTCTTACTCGGTGCGCAAGGCCCGCATGGGTTCGACCGACGCGGCGCGACGCGCAGGAATGAGCGCAACGAAGACGGAGACGGCCAGCACGCCGAGCCCGGCGCAGAACAAGCTGACCGGATCGTGAAGCAAATACTTGCAGCAGATGCCATTTCGCTTGCTGTCTTTGTCCGGAACCGAAAATGGCTGCCCGCAAACGAACAGTCCGGCTCATTCCTGCGCCGGCATGGCCAGTGCGGCAGGTGGGGTTTGGAAACTCCCGCGGTTGATCCCAGACTTGCCGAAGCCGAAAGCCCCTTCGACTTCGCTCGGGTAGGCTCCGCCCAAAGCCGTCGCCCTGAAATGCTATCCTGACCTCATCCGCACAGACTCGAACGAATCATGAGATCCCTCTATGAAGAACTTCCGACGGTAGAAATTGCCGGACGCAAGTTCGTGGGCCGCGTGCTGTTCAGCCTGCTGGTGCTCATCTCCGCACTGGTTGGCGCCACGGCCGGACTCCTGCTGGTTTACACCACGGACCTTCCCCAGGTCGACGCGCTCGAGAACTACCGTCCCAGCTCGATCACCGAACTCTATGATGACCACGGCCGCGTCATTGGTTCGTTTGCGCTGCAGCGCCGCGTGGTCGCCACTTACGAAGATTTTCCTCCTGTGCTTCGTGACGCGCTGGTCTCCATCGAAGATAAAGATTTTTATACTCACTCCGGAATTAATTTCTGGCGCATCGTGGGCGCCGCTTACCGCGACATTGAATCCGGCGGGCGGGTGCAGGGCGCGTCCACGCTGACCATGCAGCTGGCGCGCAATCTTTTTCTCTCGCCCGACCGCTCTTTTCATCGCAAGGTGCAGGAAACGATGCTCGCCATCCAGATCGAGCGTCGCTTCACCAAGCCGCAAATCTTCACGCTCTACGCCAACCAGATTTTTCTGGGCCACGGCGTTTACGGCTTCGAAGCCGCCTCCGAGTATTACTTCAGCAAGCCCGCACGCCAGCTCACGCTCGACGAAGCCGCGTTGCTCGCCGGGTTGCCGAAAAGCGCGATCGTCTATTCCCCCATCAACCACGCCGACCGGGCGCAGAAGCGCCGCAACCTGGTGATCAACGCCATGCTCGAAGATGGAAAAATCACCGCTGCGCAGGCCGCCGATGCGCGTTCCGCGCCCATCGTTTTACATTTGGCCCATGACCCGAACTCCCTCGCCCCTTATTTTGTCGAGGAAATTCGCCGCTATCTTGAATCGAAATACGGAGCCGATCAGGTTCACGAAGGCGGCCTCAAGGTTTACACCTCGCTCGACGTCGACCTGCAGAAAGCGGCGAACCACGCCGTTCTCGATGGCCTTGCTTCCTACGAACGCCGCCACGGCTGGAAAGGACATCTCGATAACGTTCTGGCGGCGGGCCTGACCATCGAGAAGTATGCGCACGCCGATTGGGACGACGAACCGGAAGTCAACAACTACATCCACGGGCTTGTCACCGCGGCCGGACCCGGCATCGCCACGCTGAAATTCGGCCGCTACACCGCCGCGCTCAGCCAGCCCGACGTTGCCTGGACCACCGCCAAGCTGCAGAACATTCTCAAAGCCGGCGACATCTGCTACGTCAAGATTCTCTCGCTCGGGGCGAACGGCGCCGCGAAAGTGAGCCTCGAACAGGATTCCGGCGCGCAAGGCGCCCTGCTCGCTCTCGATAACGCCAGCGGCGGCGTGCTCGCGATGGTCGGCGGGCGCGACTTCAACGATTCCAAATTCGATCGTGTGACCCAAGCGCGGCGTCAGGTCGGCTCGTCGTTCAAGCCTTATGTTTACACCGCGGTGATCGACGAAGGCGGCAGCCCTGACGACACCATCCTCGACGAGCCCATCAGCTTTCCCACTTCCAATGGACCTTATTCTCCGCACAACTACGACGAAAGATACGAAGGCATCATCACGCTGCGCCGCGCTCTGGCCCAGTCGCGCAACATTCCCGCGCTGAAGCTTGCCGACAAAATCGGAATGCCCGCCGTCATCAGCTATGCGCGCCGCTTCGGCATTACGGCGCCGCTGCAACCGTATCTTTCCGTAGCACTCGGTTCCGACGAGATCAGTCTCTACGAGCAAACTTCCGCTTACAGCGTTTTCCCGAATGACGGCGTGCGCATCACGCCGCGTTACATCACTCGCGTCACCGACTATGAAGGCCGCCTGCTGGAAGAAGATTTTCCCGACGTGAAAGACGCCATCAGCCAGCGCACCGCCCGCATCCTGACGTCGATGCTGCGCGAGGTGGTGCTGCACGGCACCGCCATCGCTGCCTCGAAGCTGCCCTTTCCGGTCGCGGGAAAAACCGGTACCACCAACGATTTCACCGACGCCTGGTTCGTCGGCTTCTCCCCGGCCATGACCTGCGGCGTGTGGGTGGGCTTCGACGAAAAAAGGACGCTCGGCGCCAAAGAAACCGGAGCCCGTGCCGCGCTCCCCATCTGGTTGAACTTCATGACCGCGGCTACCTCCGGCAAAGATGTCGGAGACTTCGAACTCCCGCCCCCGCTGCCCCACACTTTGCAAAAGGTCGACACGCCCGACACCGCCCCGGCCGCCGAAGAAGCGCACTGAGCGGTTTTTCTTCCCGACGCCTCGCGGGGCGCCCCGGGCTTGGGGCTCTGGCGAGTTTCTCGCTCGCCCACCCCATGTACCAAAGACACTTTGCGCCCCGTCGGAAACTTTGCGACAATTACATGCAAGAATACTTCGCCCGTGTAGCGCCCCGTTTCGCCGCTTCCTTGGTTTTGTGTCTGCCGCCACGAATCACAAGAAAAGAGGACTGGACTTCTCGATTTCCTTGCTCGCAATCGAGAGCTTCAGCAAGAGAACGTTCGACGAGAGACGTTCGACAACAGTTTCACCATACCCCGGAGGCCCCGCCATGCGAACCCTTACGTCTTGCGCTTTCATCTGCCGTTCCTCAAGCCTGGCCGCACTGCTGGCCTGCTTCCTGTGTCTCGCGCCAGCGCTGTGCCACTCCCAGCCGGACGTCCTGACCTACCACAACAACAACTCCCGCACCGGCCTCAACTCGAAGGAAACCATCCTCACGCTCACCAATGTGAACTCGGCCACGTTCGGCAAATTGTTTACCGTCACGGTTGACGGCCTGGTCGACGCTCAGCCTCTCTACCTGCATGCCGTCTCCACTGCCAGCGGCACGCACAACCTGCTCATCGTGGTCAGCGAACACGACAGCGCCTACGCCTTCGACGCCGACACCGGCGCGCCGGTCTGGAACGTGACTGCGCTCAAGTCCGGTGAGACTCCCTCTGACGATCGTGGCTGCGGGCAGGTTAGTCCCGAGATCGGCATCACCTCCACACCGGTCATTGACCGCCCCAAGAATTCGAATGGCGTCATCTACCTGGTAGCCATGTCCAAGGACAGTTCCGGAAACTATCACCAGCGCCTGCACGCGCTGGACGCTGCCACCGGCAACGAACTTCACAACGGTCCCGTCGACATCGCCGCCACTTACCCCGGCACCGGCGATAACCGCTCCGGGGGCTTTGTGATTTTCGATCCGGCACAATACAAAGAGCGCTCCGGCTTGCTCTTGCTCCGCAACACGGTTTATCTGGCTTGGGCCTCGCACTGTGACGACCGTCCCTATACCGGTTGGATCATGGGGTACAGCGCTTCCACCCTCGCCCAGACCACCGTGCTCAACGTGACTCCGAACGGCAACGAAGGCGCCATCTGGGGCGCCGGGGCCGGTTTGACCGCGGACTCCGACAACAACATTTATTTCCTCGACGCCAACGGGTACTTCGACACCACGCTCAACGCCGGCGGCTTTCCCAGCGAGGGTGACTACGGCAACGCATTCCTCAAACTCTCCACGAAAGGTGGGCTGGCCGTCACCGACTACTTTGAGATGTTCAACGAGGCAAGCGAAAATGGTTCCGACACTGACCTCGGCTCCGGCGGAGCTCTGCTCTTGCCCCCAATGAAAGACGCACAGGGCAATGTCTGGGATCTCGCGGTGGGCGCGGGCAAGGATTCCAACCTTTATGTGGTGAACCGCGACGGTATGGGCGGATTCAATTCCACAAACAAAATGTACCAGGAACTTGCCGGAGTCTTGCCGGGAGGAATCTGGTCCATGCCCGCCTACTTCGAAGGCAGGCTCTATTACGGCCCAGTAGGCCAGTCGATTCTCGAGTTCGAATTCAAGAGTGCCAAGCTCTTAGCGGCCCCGGTCGCCCAAACCACGAAAACTTTTGGCTATCCCGGCGCCACCCCCAGCATCTCCGCCGACAGCGGCGCCAATGCCATCGTCTGGGCCTCGGAGAACAGCAATCCCGCGGTCTTGCACGCATTCAACGCCAAGACGTTGGTGGAGCTTTACAACAGCAACCAGGCCTCCGGAGGCCGCGATCAATTCGGGGCTGGCAACAAATTCATCATCCCCACCATTGCCAATGGCAAAGTCTACGTCGGCACCACCACGGGAGTGGGCGCCTTCGGCCTGCTGCCCTAGAAAAAGGATCGCGTAGGGATAGCCGCCCTTCGACTTCGCCCACAGGGCCGGCTCTCGGTTGTCCCTGCGAGCGCAAGCGAGGACCTGGGTTTCGGCAGATGCGCAGCTACGCAGACGTGGATGCAATGTCAAAGTCAAAAGCGGGCGGGCAAGAGGGCCCGCCCCACGCCGGCGACCCTAAGCCGAAACCGCGTCCTTGTTCCCCTCCTGCTCCCGCCGCAGCCGCGCCACCACCAACCGGATCTCATCAAAAGTGATCTCCGGAGGCAGCGCATCTTTCAGCGGCCGCAGCCGTTCGAATCCCAGCTGCCCGCAGGCCGCTTCAATCACGGATTGCCGGGTCGGGTCAATCCACGCCTGCTGAAATTCCAGCAACCCGCTCTCCACCAGATTCGCCACCGCATTCACCACCGTCGCAACCTGGCGTCCGCGAATCTGCGCGATTTCTTCAAAACTTTTTCCGGCGGCGAGCAGGCTTAGCGTCTCCAACGCGGGCGCTGTCTTTTTCGGCGGCGGTACCGCCGCACGCGTTCCTTTGCTGAAGCGCGACAGCGCGTTGAGAATCTGCTGTCCAAACGCCGCCGCCTTGCGCTCGCCGATTCCCGTGATTTGCAGAAGCTCCCCGAGAACTTTCGGCCGCACGCGGCAAATTTCTTCGAGCGAAGAATCATGCAATACCACGTACGCGGGAACGCCCTGCTCTTTGGCGGTCGTGCGTCGCCACTCGCGAAGATACTCGCGCAATTCCTCTTCCTGGACGCTGACCCGCGACTCCGCCTGGGTCCATGACAATGACGGAGACAAAGTCTTCGCCGAACTCGCCTCCGAGCGAGGAGCCAGCGGCTGCGCCGCGCCCAACCGCCGCCGCTTCCGCGGGTGCGGAGCCAATACCTTCGCCAGCCACGCCGGTGAGGTCCCGCACACATCGCAAGCTCCACAAGACTCCCACTTCGGCGTCTCCCCGAAGTGCGTGCAAATCTGCCGATGGCGGCAGCGATTCGATTCCACAAACGCGCGGATCACGTGATAACGCTGCCACGCGCGATCGCGCTCCGCGGAATCGAGAATCTGGTTGGCGAAAAATCCCAGCAGCCCGGCGTCCGCCTTTTGCCACAGCATCACGCAATCCGCGGGCTTGCCGTCGCGCCCGGCGCGTCCCGCCTCCTGGTAATACTGCTCAATCGATTTCGGCAGCGCCAAATGGATCACGGCCCGCACGGTCGCCTTGTTAATCCCCAATCCGAACGCGATCGTGCCGACCAGCACGCGCACTTCGTCCGACATCCAGCGCTCCTGGTTGCGCCTGCGCGAAGTGGAATCCATTTTGCCGTGATAGGCCGCAGCGGGCAGCCCCTGGTCTTCCAGAAAGTCGACGGTTTCCTCCACCTTGTTAATGGTCGGCGCATAAACAATCACGCTGCCCTCGGTGTAGTTGTGCAATGCCCTCACCAGCATCGCCGGCTGCTCGACGGCAGTGCATTCGCGGACGATGTAAGACAGGTTCGTCCGGTGAAAGCTGGCGATATACTTATCGGGAGAGCGCAGTTGGAGCTGCGCCAGAATGTCATGCCGCACATGCCGCGTCGCGCTCGCCGTGAACGCCGCGATCGGATGATCGGGGAAATGCCCGCGCAGGCGGTTCAGTTGGCGGTATTCGGGACGGAATTCGTGTCCCCACTCGGAAATGCAGTGAGCTTCGTCAATGGCGAAGAATGCAATCGGAACTTTCTGCAGCCATCCGATGGTGTCGCCGCGCGCCAGCCGCTCCGGAGAAAGATAGAGCAGCCGGTAAGCGCCCGCGCGCGCCTGCTGCACCACGCTCGATTGCTGCTGGTCGCTGAGCGTGCTGTTGAGGACCGCGGCCGGAATTCCCATCTGAGCGAGCTGCGCCGCTTGGTCCTGCATCAGTGCAATCAGCGGAGAGACCACAACCGCCGTCCGCCCGGAAACCACCGCCGGCAGCTGGTAGCAAAGCGACTTGCCTCCGCCCGTCGGCATGACCACGCAGGTGTCGCGTCCGGCCAGCAGGCTGCGCACGATCCGCTCCTGCAACGGCCGGAACGAGCTGTATCCCCAGTAGCTCCGCAGCGGCGCGAGCAAGTCGGTGTCCGGGGTCATGCCAGCAGTATAGGCTGCGGCGAAGCTTAGAAGAAGAAGGGCGGCGAGTTGGGAGAGCGTCGCCCCAACCGGGACGGCAGAAAGCGCCCTCCAAGAGAATTTGTCATTCCGAGGAGCGCAGCGACGAGGAACCTGCCGTCGCGTGCTGCGACACGGACGAGGGCGCGGAAGATGCACCCGGATACATCCGCGCAAACGCCACCCATGCTGCCGCCATCACCACCAAGCACATCACGCTTCCCTCCGGCCCCACCGACCCTCCCGTCAGCCACGCCGACCCGTGGAACGACGAACTCAGCAGATGCCCCGGGGAAACCGTCCCGCTGTCCGGCACGGAATAAAAAAAACTCTCGCCCCAATCCCATGCCGCATGAAACCCCACGGCAAACCACAGTGACCCCGTACGCCGCAGCGTGAGGCAGAAGAAAAATCCGATCACCGCCGCCGCCAGGATGCCTCGCCAATCTTCTCCTCCGTTGCCGAGGTGGATCAGGCCGAACGTCGCCGAGAGCACGACTGCGGCCGGCCAGAATCCGACGCCGCGCGCCAGCGTGAACAACGAGTAGCCACGGAACAGGAACTCTTCATAAAATCCGACCAGCAGAAACGTTCCCGCCCAGAATGCGGCGAACTTCGCCATGCGCGCGCCGTGCAGCACAATGTGGCCAAAATTGAAAGCGTGCAGTCCATGCAGCGCCAGGAGCAGCAGAGTAATCCCGGCGAAGCCCCACATTGCGCCCATCCAGAAAGGCCTGCCGAACGCCTGCTCGAGCGGCAGGCCATAGGCGCCCCAGCGACGTTGCTCGATCCGCGCCAGCACCAGCGCAGGAATCGCCGCAGCCACAAAGAACGCGAACTCGAGCACGGTTGCCGCCCGCAGCGCGCCTAGATTCCACGACCCGGTCAGGTCGCCGGCGACTCGCTGCAGCAGATAAAACGTCACCAGGTAGAATGCGAATCCCCAACCCGCGCGCAGGCTCTCGCGGCCCCCTTCGCGGGAAAAGAAAAGCGTGCGCGCGTAGGAGGGCTCTGTCGCTGCGGCGAAGCTCGGCGCGACCGCGCCGTCCACCGCCGCAGCGCCGCCGGATTCGCCGGCTCCTACTCGGGCTGGGTCGCCGGATACGCTGCCCGCGACCTCGGCCTTCGCTACTGTGATCTCGTCCGCCAAAGAAGTTTCCCCGCAGAGGGGCTGGGTCATGGTAAAACACTCGGTTTCCTTGTGAGCGGATATTTCACACGCGAGCGTTTCGGACGTCCCCAGTTCCTTGCCGGGCTGCTGCTCGTGGCGTTTCTCGCCCAGGCCAGTTGGCTGGTGAAATCGCAGTGGCACATGCAGTGGATCTCGCAATCGCAAACAAAAAATGGCGCGGAAGAATCCGAGGGCGAGCGCATCGCCGCCGGCTGGAGCCAGTGGCACGGCCACGGCATCGCAGGCGCACCCTATCGCGATGCGCGGGCGCCGGCCACAGCGTTCGCAGACGTGCCCAACCCTGGAGATGCCTACGACGTCGAGCGTTCGCCGCTGCTCCCGCTGGTCTCGGCCGCCCCCCTGCTGGTGCTGCCGGAGCGCTGGTGGAATTCCGATGCTTTTTCCTACTGGGGATGGCTTACCCGCCTGCCATTCCTTGCCTGCGGCGTGTTTCTGGGCGCGTCGCTGTGGTATGTGGCGCGGCGGCTCTGTGGCAACCATGGCGGGTTCGTGGCGCTGGCGCTTTACTGCTTCTCGCCCGCGCTGATTCAGGCCAGCGCGGTGTGGCATACCGAACCAGAAATCGTGGCAGCGTGGGGAGCTTTCGGGGCTATCTTTACCGCGATTGCGGTGGCGCACACGCTCTACGCGCCACGCGAAGTGGTGCTGTGGAACTGGCGGCGCATTGTGCTGCTGGGAGTGTCGCTGGCGATCGCCACCGGCGCGCAGTTCTCCATGATCGTGGTCGTGCCGCTGGCGCTGGCGTTTCTGCTCTACGTGGCGCCGGTGCGGCGGCAGGCGGGAGCAGTCATCTGGCTGGCCGCGTGCGCGGCTGGCTTCGTGCTGCTGTTCGCGGCATATTTTTTTCATGCGCATGCGTTCGCGGCGAGCATGGGCCACGCCGCATTCTGGGGAGCGACCTGGCGCGCCTTTGCCATCCCGGGAGTCTACCGTCAGGTGGCAGCGCAGTTGGGACGCGCGTGCCCGGCGTTTGTGCTGGCCGTGCCCGTGGCGCTGGTGACGTATGCGATGTGGCCACGCACGCGCTACTTCGGCAACACCGCTCCGCTCTCGGTCGCGCTGCTGTTTCTCGTGCTGGGGATGGCGCACCCGCACCTCGGCGGCGCAGGGTTTCTTCTCGCCGCCGTTCCATTCCTGTTTCTGTTCGTCGCCGGCGTGCTCGCCGACCTCACGGAAACGCGCTACCGTCCCTACGTGACCGCCGGCATTGTCGGCCTGCTGGTGGCGAACACGGTCTGGAGCCTGCTCGCCCTGGGGCGCGTTGGGCAGGGATGAAGCGGCAGGGATGAACCGGCAAGGATGATCCGCCAGGACGACGCGCAAGGCGGGCGAAAACCCACCACTTCCGATACAGGATCATCCCTTCGCGGCAGTGCGATACACTGCGCTGGATGTCTTCTTTTACGGATCAGATGGGGTTCAGCTTTCGTCCGCCCGAACGGCGAGTGTGGGCGGTGCGCGATCTCGTGGCCGCGGTGCGGACGCATCTGGAGCGGGAGTATTCGGATGCGTGGGTGGAGGGAGAAATTTCGAATTTCCGAGCGCCGGATTCGGGGCATCTTTACTTCACGCTGAAGGATGGGAGCGCGCAGATTCGCGTGGTGATGTTCCGATCGTCGGCGAAGTTGCTGAGGTTTCGTCCCGCCGACGGAATGCAGGTGGTGGTGCGCGGGCGGGTGACGGTGTATGAAGAACGCGGTGAGCTGCAGATTTCGGCGGAGTCTATCGAACCCAAGGGTGCGGGGTCGCTGCAGATTGCGTTTGAGCAACTGAAGGCCAAGCTGGAAGCCGAAGGGCTGTTCGCGGCGCAACGAAAGAAGGCGTTGCCTGCGCTTCCGGCGCGGGTGGGGATTGTGACTTCTCCTCAGGCGGCGGCGCTGCGCGACATTCTGAACATATTGCAGCGGCGACATCACACCGTGAATGTGGTGATTTATCCGGCGCAGGTGCAGGGCGAAGCGGCGGCGCAGGAAGTGGCGGCGGGAGTGCGGCACTTCAATCGCGAGAGAAGTGTGGAAGTGATTGTGGTAGCGCGCGGCGGAGGGTCGGCGGAAGATTTGGCGGCGTTCAATGATGAGGCGCTGGCGCGGACGGTGGCGGCTTCGGAGATTCCAGTGATTTCGGCGGTGGGGCACGAAACGGATTTCACGATTGTGGATTTCGTTTCCGACCTGCGGGCTCCGACCCCTTCGGCGGCGGCGGAGTTGGTGATCCGGTCGCGGCAGGGAGTGG
>JGI12712J15308_10000038_pt1 | contig 31660 bp, 22 predicted proteins | sample JacPin_JW_Ref_O2_FD_15308 | JGI IMG/M metagenome (IMG submission 15308) | reverse complement strand
CGTTCTGCAGATCGCAGGTTTCGCGCGGCTCGGTTCCGGCAACGAACGCGGCCACGTAATCGTCCGGGCATTTTGGCGTCGCCAGACGGTTGGTGGCCTTGTCCAGCTGGACGTCCACCACCCCCTGAGGCTGGGCAAACGGCCGCATGTCGGAATATCGGGCCAGCGCCGACGCTTTCTTCATGAACTCCGTCCAGATCGGGGCCGCCGTCTGCGCTCCACTCAAGCGCAGGTCGCTGTAGTCGTCAAACCCCACCCAGACAATGCACAGCAGATTCGAGGTATATCCCGCGAACCAGCCGTCGTGCGAGGTTCCCGTCTTGGCGGCGGCCGGAAGCGTGAAGCCGCGTCCGCGCACCGGAGTGAAGCCCAGACCGTTGTTGACCACGCCTTCCATCATGCTGGTCATCACGTAGGCCACCCGCGGATCCAGCACCGGACGCCGATCGGTGGTAAAGTTCGCGATCACGTCGCCCTTGGAATTGCGCAGCGAGTTCACCAGAATCGGCGAAATCCGGAACCCGTTGTTGGCAAAGGATGTGTAGGCGCCAGCCATGTCCAGCGGTGTCGCGTCATAAGAGCCCAGCGCCATCGCGGGAGTGGCCTTCACCGAGGCGATGCCCGCCGAGCGTGCCAGGTCCGCCACCTTGTCGTAGCCCACTTCTTCGGCAACTTTCACCGTAGCGTTATTCAGCGACATGGCCAGCGCATAACGCAGGCTCACTTCGCCGTGGTATTCCTCTTTGTAATTGCGCGGCTCGTAGATCTGATCTCCGTAGGCGAACGAGGAGGGCTCATCCGTCACGGTCGAGGCCGGCGTGATCACCGTGGCCGATCCATCCACTCCCGTGTTCATCGCGGCAGCGTAGACGAAAGGCTTGAAAATCGATCCGGTCGGCCGCTTAGCCAGCGCGTGATTCAACTGGCTCTGGGCGTAATTGCGTCCGCCCACCAGCGCCAGCACCGCTCCCGTGTGCGGGTCAATGGCTACCATCGCCACCTGCGCCTGCGGTCCGGGCGCTACTGTGATATCTACCTTCTTTCCGACTCTTGTCCGCTTGGTGCGCAGCTTCGTGACCTGGTCATCGACCAGCTTGATACCCATTTCCACCGCTTGCGCTGCCGCCTTCTGCAGATCGGGATCGAGCGTGGTGTAGATGTGATAGGACTCGTCATTCAGGTCATGCTCGTTGAACCGGCTGATCAAGGCTTCGCGCACCATGTCGACGAAGTAAGGCGCGTCACTGGCTTCCACATTCGGAGCCGCCAGCTTGAGCGGCGCAGCTTTGGCTTTCTCGGCCTGCTCCTTGGTGATGGCGTGCGTTTCCACCATCGACTCCAGCACCAGGTTTCTGCGTTCCAGCGCGCGCTCCGGATGCCGGTATGGCGACAGGTAGCTAGGCCGCTGGATCAGTCCCGCCAGCAGCGCCGCCTCGGGCAGCGTAATGTCTTTCAGATCTTTGTTGAAGTAGGCTTTCGCGGCCTCGGCAAACCCGCTGATGGCGAACGAGCCACGCTGCCCCAGGTCCACCCAGTTCGCATAGAACTCAAAAATCTGCTGCTTGGTGAATTTTTGCTCCAGCTCTTCGGAGATCAGCATCTCGGTCAGCTTGCGTTTGACCGTCTTATCTTCGGGATTCAGGAAGAAGCCCCGCGAAAGCTGCATGGTCAGCGTCGACCCGCCCTGGTCGTAGCGCTGATGCGTCAGCCCCAACCTGCGGCTCACGTCCGCCCACAGCGCCCCGAACATGCGGACAAAGTTCACCCCGCTGTGCTCAAAGAACCGGCGGTCTTCGATGGCCAGCACCGCCTGCACCATCACCGGAGGAATGTCGTTGTACTTCACCAGTTCGCGCTTGGAGCGCTGCTCGGCGTCAAACAGCGCGGTCACCAGTTCCGGCTCCAGTTCGTAGGCCGAAAGCTCGTTCCCTTTGCTTACGATCTGCTCCACTTGCCCGTCCTGGATCGTAATCAGCGCCGGCTCCGGGCTGTGGTAGGACTCCGGCCCGGGACTGATCTCAATCCCGGCGCTGGTCAGTCGGAACGTGCCCAGCCGCGACTCCCCGTCTTTTCCAGAACCCCCGCCCGAACCTCCGCCCGAAGACCCGTCGGAGTATCCGCCCCGGCGCAGTTCCGTGGCGATCTCTTTGGCGTTGATATTTTCCCCGGTGCGTACCGTCTGCGGCTGGGCATAAATTTTGGCCGAATTGCTGAACACGGGCGTACGGAAACGCTTCTCGATGATGCGGTCGTACTTGATGTAGAAGTAGGAAAATGCACCGGTGCACGCCACCGCCAGGATAAGAAACACTCCCAGCCCGGCGCGCACTACGGGATCGCGCCACCGTCCTGGTTTCCCACCGTTCGCCTTCGGAATCTTGATTTTGATGGCCACGATTTCGGGTGGAAATGCCCTCTCTTATCAGACGGCAGGACACATGAAAAGGTTGATCGCGCTTGTACTTCCGACTCTCCCAGCAAACCCATCGAACGGCAAACCATGGCCGCTAAACGGTCGACCGCCGCACGACCTCAGGAGAGGGGATTTAATCCCTATTGTAACGCCCTGCGCACAAACAAAAAGAGACCCGCAACCAGCAGGTCTCTAAGCCGTTAACCACCAATCTCAAACGAAGCCCTGGAACTTGCGCCCTGGAACCAGCCTCGTCTTCCGCTGCCCTATTGCGGGTCGGTGACCGCCCAATAGCCGCTGGTACTTAGCTGCACGTTCGAGAAGGGCTGAGTCAGAGCGCCGGTAGAACTGGTCACCAGGGGAGCCAGCTGAACCGGCGTGGCCAGGCTCAAATCACCGCTGTGGGAGAACAGGTAGCTCCCGCTTTGTTCAAACTGACCATTTCCTCCTGTGAAGAGGTTGGCGAACGGAGATCCCGGCACCACCGTGATCGCACCCGTGCCTTGATTCAGCTCAAAGCCTTCCGTGGGGTTATTGCCGGTGTCGCTGGGGTTCAAGCTGAACGTGTAAGCAAATTCTCCGAACGGGTTCACCGCAAGGTTAAAGGGAGAATAAGTCGTGGCGAAGGGTGAGCCAGCGACCGCCGTGAGCGCCCCAGGAGCAGTGGTCTGGTTGATGGCAAAAACGTAAATGTTCTTGTCGTCGACTCCCGAGATCGCAGTCGAATTCCCGCTGATCCCGATCAGGTATGCCCCGCTCAGGTCGCCCTGCACTTCCCACATGGGAAAGGCAAACGGGCTGCCCGGCACCGCCGTCAGCGTGCCGGTGGCGCCGACGACGTATGCGGCCGTCTTGGTCGCCGTGTGCGTGCTCAGGTTGGGATCCTCGGTGACGTAAAGATACTTACCAAGGCCGTCCATGCCCAGGTTGATCGGCGAGTCCGCGCCGGTCGAAACCGGCGGAGCCACCGTGAGTGCGCCTGTACCGCTGACCTGGAAAACCAGAATCTGGTTGAGCAGCGCCTGCGCGACAAAAAGAAGCGTCCCGCTGGGATTGGTGATCACGCTGACCTGGTGGTAGGGCGCAATCGGAACGGTGCCGGTCAAGGGGACCGACACCGGAAAGCCGGTCAGCGTAGTCAGCGTGCCCGACGAGCTGATCGACCAACCATAAATCAGGTTCTCCGGAGCAAAGACCGCGTAGAGGAACTGCTTTTGCGCCACCACCACACCCACGCCCGGATCACCGATTGGAATGGTCGGCGCAATATAGTTGCTCGTGGCCTGGAATGTGCTGTTGGTGGCGTTCAGCGTATAACCGTCGATCGAGCCCAAAGTCTGGTCCACCACAAAAGCAAACGCCGAAGCCGCCGAGCCGCCGCCTCCACCACCGCCCGTTCCAATCCCTCCTCCGCCGCCACCACCGGTGCTGCAGTTGTTCGGGCTGAAGGTGTCAGAGCAGGAGTAGTGACCGCAGCTGGTCCAGAACATCTGGCCCAGCGCCACGGTCAAAACTATCAGGATGCGCAATCTCATGGTCATGCCACTACTCCATTCACTCGATCGTCACCGAAAGCTTCCGGTTATTGAGCTACCGAGGGGCCGCATTGACCGTTGGCCGGCGCCCCGGATGGACCCGCAGCCGAAGCCACAGCTACGAAGAAAGGCTGAGAGGTGACGCCGCGATAGGTGGCGGTAACCTCATATTCGCCCGTCGTCGCCCAAGCTGGTGTCGTTGCCGTGCCCACGTCCTCCCATGCGCAGACGGCTGGGTCGACAGCCGTTACCAGGCCTGTGACGCTGACCATTGCGGTTTGCGGAGGGGTGGGCAGCGTGACAAAGGTGCCGCTGGTGTCCAGGGCCAAATTGCTGTCAGGGTCGACAATGATCGTATAGGTGACCAGGTTGGTCAGATCCCGATTCGGCCCGTAGGCGTAAGTGCCCTGCGCCTGCAGCTGAATCGTGGCGCCTATCCCCTGCAGGTTACTCGAGGACCCGGTTAGTTGGATCGTCCTCAGGTTGTCCGTGGATCCGCAACTGGTGAGACAAACCGCAAGCAGGCTCAAACACGCGATGAAGAAAATTGTGCGCTTCACGTTACGAGTACCTCCAGAGATGCAATACTCTGCGATCATGTCAGGACCCCTCGCCAACGGACAAGAAAAAACACCCGTCGTAACACACCAAAGTCACTGCCGCGATCGTCTTTTAGCGCTCTGTACCAAAGGGGGAATGGAGGAAAAGACCAGCCCATTTTCAAATCGCCGCCAGGAAAATTCAGATGAGCACGAAAGGACAAGTACGGAAGTGTGAAGTGACTTCAGGGATCAGGGTCACGCGCCCCTCTCAAACGCGTTGTCATCCCGACAGCCCGCGTTTTATTCCGCGTGCAGAGGAGCCTGTCCTGAGCGAAGCCGAAGGAATCTCAGTCTCATTGGCTGTGGAGCGCCAGCCGGCTGCGCCAGGCAGTGAAAAAGTTCAGGAATGTGAAGTCAGAAGGGTGAAGTTACGAGTGTGAAGCGAGAAGCGTGAAGCCGGAAACCCTACTTGTTCCCGCTGTTGGGATTGAAGTGCAACACGAGAGAATATCCAGGAAGATTTACTGGCACGCTATAGTCGACCGCTACATAGACGCCGGACAATCCCGACTGTCCGATGCGCTGGATGGTCACTTGCTCCGGAGTGATTTCGATCTCGCGCGCCTTCGCCTTGTTGAGCACCGCCAGGCGCAGATCGTCATCGGTCTTGAACTGATTCGAACCCCCGAGTACGGCAACTTCTTTCAGGTCGTCTTGAAACGAAATGTTGGCCATTTCGGGTGGAATCACCTGGGCGCAGGCGATAACCGCGGCCACGATCAATACCACCCCGATAATCAGTTTGATTGCTCCCATTGCTGTATATCCCGATTCGCCCCGATGCCAGGTTTGGGTTCAAGCCCGGGCTGGCCCGCGAAGCAATTCCTTGAGCTGGTTCTCTACCTCAGAAATCGTAGCATCGCGAACTTCACGCGTCGAGCGTAGAACGATTTCCACGGTACCTTCGGTAACCTTTTTTCCCACCGTGACTCGAAACGGGATTCCCACCAGATCGGCATCCTTGAACTTCACTCCCGGCCGCTCGTCGCGATCGTCGAGAATCACGTCAAACCCGGCCGCTTCCAGGCGGGTGGCGATGTCGAGCGCCGCCTTCCATACACCTTCATCCTTCACATTGACCGGTGTCACCACCACTTCAAACGGAGCAATCGCCGCCGGCAGCCAGAACCCGTTCTCGTCATTCCCCTGCTCCACCGCCGCCGTCAGAATGCGCTCAATCCCAATCCCATAGCAGCCCATGATCGGCATGACTTCCTTGCCATTCTTATCCAGAACCCGCGCTCCCATCGACTCCGAATAGCGATATCCCAGCTTGAAGATGTGCCCAATCTCGACCGCCGTATCAATGCGCAGCGCCTGCCCGCAATTCGGACAAGCCTCGCCGGCCGTCACCGCGCGGAGATCGGCGTAAGCCGTCGGCTGAAAATTCACGCCTGGCGTCAGATTCTTCAGGTGATAGTTTTCCTGATTTGCTCCGCCAATCAGATTCGTGCGCCCTTCGAGCGCCTTATCGACCAGCAACAGCGGCATCCCTGCATCTTTTTTAAAATCCTTAGCCCACGCAATGCCGACCGGGCCCAGATATCCCGCCGGAGACTTAAACAGTGCCTTGATCTCGGCCTCATCCATGGGGCGCGTCGCCACCCCCACGGCCCCGTTGAACTTCGCTTCGTTCAGCTGATGATCGCCGCGCATCAGCACCACAATCGGCCGCAACTTTGTTTTTGCGGCAGCGTCCTTCTTGTCTGAGATCGGCTCTTCCGCCATGTAGGCGAGAGTCTTGATCTTGTTCTTCGGCGAAACGCCCAGAAACTTCGCCACATCTTCAATCGTCTTCTGCCCCGGAGTGTGCACCAGCAACGGCTTTCCATCACCCTCCGGCGCAAGATCTCCCCATGCCTCGAGCTTCGACGTCGCCTTCTCCATATTCGCCGCGTAGTTGCAGCCGTCGCAGCTTACAATCAAATCTTCCCCCGCTGGAGTTCTCACCATGAACTCGTGCGATTCCTTCCCGCCCATCGCTCCCGAATCCGCCTCGACCACCATGTACTTCAATCCGCAGCGGTCAAAGATGCGGCAGTAAGTCGCGTAATGTTTCTTGTAGGAAACATCCAGCCCCTCCGCGTCAATGTCGAACGAGTACGCGTCCTTCATCATGAACTGCCGCACTCGCAGCAGCCCGGCCTTCGGCCGCGGCTCGTCGCGAAACTTCGGCGCGATCTGGTACCAGATCTGCGGCAACTGCTTGTAGCTGCGCAGCTCTTTAATCGCGATCGAGGTCATGACTTCTTCTTCCGTCATGCCCAGGCACAGCTCGGTGCCCTTGCGGTCCTTGAGCCGGAACAGGTTCTCACCCATCAGAGCCCAGCGCCCGCTCGCCTCCCAGAGCTCGCGCGGATGCAGCGCCGGCAGAAAAAATTCCTGCCCGATCCGGTCCATCTCCTGTCGGACGATGCCCATGATCTTGTTAAACGAGCGATTCCCGAGAAACAGATACGAGTAAATCCCCGCCGCTAGCTGCCGGATATACCCAGCCCGCACCAGAAACTTGTGGCTGGCCACTTCAGCGTCCGCCGGCGCCTCGCGGAGGGTAGGAATAAACAGCTCTGACCATCGATGCATAAGTGTGAGTCCCGAGTACCGAGCTGCGAGTGCCGAGTGACGGCGGCTCGCTGATCTCTTAGGTGAATTAATTATTGTAGCAGCGAGTTTCTTTGACTGGCCTTCAGGCCACGGCTAGAACGATCTTGATTCCTAGTGGCAAAGGCTCGTTATCACTTCAACAGAATGCTTCGTCCCGAACCCGAAGGCGGGTACCAGGCTTTGGTTCCCGCTTTGCCCGGCTGCGTCACCTACGGACGCACCGTAGACGAAGCAAGGGAAATGGCCAAGGATGCCACCTCCGGCTACATCGCCAGCCTGCGCAAGCACAACGATCCCATCCCAACCGACGACAACACACTGGTAGCCTCTTTGGACTTGGAGTATTCCCGCTGAAACCTCGGAGATTCGTGCTCTGAAAGCAGAGTAGGAGCTCCGAATGACAAGCTACCCGCCGTGAGCCGCGCCAAGTCATCCGCTTTCTGGAGCAAAATGGCTTCGCCCTCGCGCATACGTCAGGCAGCCATTTCGTTTTCTACCATCCGGCTTCGCGTCGTCGGGCCGTGGTACCACGTCACAACCGGGATCTGCCCAAAGGAACCTCTGATGTCGCTATTGAGAGAGGCCGGATTTACCCGCGAGGACTTAGTCGGCTTCCTGTCTGGAAAGCAGGCTGGAAGCGGACATCGCTTTTCAGGTTTGCAGGATCACTCACTACCAACTTCCCAATCCCTACACCAGCTCGGTGCTCCACAAATCGTGCAGATGCACAATCCCCTGCAGCTTCCCTGCCCTATCCACCACCATCAGCGAAGTAATCTTCTTCTCCTCCATTAGCGCCAGCGCCGTTGCCGCGAATTCATCCGCGCCAATCGTCTTCGGATCGCGAGTCATCGCCTCGCCCGCCGTCAGATCAAGCACATCTTTCCCGCGCTTCTCGAGCAGCCGCCGCAAGTCTCCATCGCTGATGATCCCCACCAACTTCTCCTTATCCACCACCGCAGCCACGCCCAGCTTCTTGCGCGACATCTCATAGATCACATCCGGCATCTTTGTCTGCGGCTTCACCCGCGGCAGCGCATCGCCGGAATGCATCAAGGATTCCACCCGCGCCAATCTTTTCCCCAGCTTTCCTCCGGGATGCAGATTGGCAAAATCTTCTTCCTTGAACCCGCGCTTCTCGCTCAACGTAACCGCCAACGCGTCTCCTAACGCGAGCATCGTGGTAGTCGAAGCCGTAGGTGCTAATCCCAGCGAACAAGCCTCCTGCGCGATCGAACAATCAAGCGTGACGTCCGCCGCCGCCGCCAAAGTAGACCATGCTTGGGTGGACGGTGCTGGTGTGGAGCGGGCACTTCTGCCCGCTGCCTTTGACTCTTGCGCTTTGCCGGCCGCGAACACGACCCCGGTTGCCCCGCTTCTCGCGCGCCCTGTGCGCGAGAAGCGGGGATTTTCTTCGCGCCCTATCACAACCGAGGTTGCCCTACCCTTCGTGCTTTTCGAAGAATCGTTACCACCACAAATTTCATCCCCGGTCATCGCGATCAGCGGCACCCGCAGCCGTTTAATCGTAGCCAGCAGCGCCAGTATCTCCTCCGTCTCCCCCGACGCCGACAGCGCCAGCACCACATCCCCACGCACCACCATCCCCAAATCCCCGTGCAGAGCTTCCACCGGATGCAAATACAGCGCCGGAGTCCCCGTCGAACTCAGAGTCGCCGCAATCTTGCGCGCGATCAGCCCGCTCTTGCCCATCCCCGTAACCACCACCCGCCCCGCGCAGGAAAACATCAAATCCACCGCGCGTTGAAACGCCGCCGCCATCGGACCGCCAATCCGATCGGCCAGGGCCCGCAGCGCCTCCGCTTCAATCCGCACCACGTTCTCGCCAATAGGTTTCATCGTGTGCCGCGGGCACTCCAGCCCGCGAAATCTATGCAAAAGCAAACCTGCATTTCTAAGCTCCGAACCTGCCAGCAGGAGCTAGCCAGCAAGGCCCCATGGTTAGAGGCTGCGACAGACTTCAGCTTCTCATAAGCTGCCAGCAGGTCACGGGCAAGAGTGCCCGCGCCACACCAACATCAGCAGAAATGCTTCGTTGAAGCCCGAAAGCCGAAGCCCGAAGCCAGGTCCCAGAAGCCGGGCTCCTAGAAATGGTCCTCGGCTCCGGCCGGCGGCGCAACCGGCTTCTGCCCCAGCACCGCCAGTCCCCTGGCCTGGATGATCCGGTCCCACGGCCCCGCCTGCCAGTTGTCCCGCACTTTCACCGGATGCTGCCACGGCGGCAGCGCTACCATCAGATTTTTCGCCGTTGAATGGATGTAGGGTTCATACATCGACCGCAGCTTCGCCAATTTTTGCTGTGCTGCCTCGCCTCCGCGCAATTTCAAACCCGCCTCCGCCAGCGTATCCCGCACCCGGTTGAAGTCGGCATCCGTCATCCGTTCCGGTGCCAGCGGATCGTAGCGCGCGTTCACCACCTGCGCCAGATCCACGGCCGCATGCCGGGCCATCGCGAAAGTCAGCCTCGCCTGCCCGGGATGAATCCCCTCGACTCCCGTGAGCACCAGAGACGTCACGTCCAGCATGGTCATCAGCGCGCCCAGCCACGACTGGTTGCTATGCTGCGAACGAAAAAAACTCAGCACCGGATAAGAAATTCCGCTCTCCAGCAACTCGCCTGCCCAGCGTTCCCAATCGCGCAAAACTTCGTCGAGAACGATCTGGTCCACCGCAGGATTCTCCGTGCTTCCCGCCAGCCGCACCAGCAACTCGGTCGCGGTTGGAGGCGAACCCGCGCGCGCGTCCAGCATGGAAATCTGAATCTCGCGCCGCGAAAACGACGCGTACACCACCGGCAGATACCCGATCACCACGCCCAGAAACGCAAATCCCATGAACGCTTCGAACACCGACAGCGCCCGCGCCGTGGTCGACGTCGGCACAATGTCGCCATACCCCAGCGTGAAAAACGTCTCGCCGCTGTGATAGACGATCCGGCCAAACGTGATGGGCTCGTTGCCCAGTTGTTCGTGTCCGCCAATCCCGTATTGCAACAGCGCAAAACCCATGATCAGGCTCGCCGCCCAGAACGCCAGCAGCATGATCAGCGAGAGCGGCCCGAAATATCCCAGAAAACTCTGCTGCCGCGAAGCCGTGCCAATGCGTTTCGCGATCGCCTTCCAGGGCAGCCAGGTGCGCCGGTAAAACCACGCCGTGAGCCGGAAGTGCCGGGTAACCCGCCGCGGCAACACCACCGTCTCAAACGCATCCAGCAACACCACCAGGATGATAATGACCCCGAAAACAGCCGCGACAATGCTGCCGTGATGGTTCATGTGGAATGTTCTTAGATGAAACGAGGCCCAATGCCGATGCGCAGGGAAGAGTAACAGATTCGCAACGCCGGCTTCGGGCTTCCGCTATCGGGCTTCGGCTTCCGAACGTCCGGTGTCAGACGGGTGCTCCATTTCTCGCGCGTTCTTTGCGCGAGAAGTGGGGATTTTGTTTCGGGCTTCCGGCTCCGGCCACCGGGCTTCGGTTGACCCACGAGCGAAACCTTTAACTAAAATCGCAAAAAAACCGCTGCCGAACACTCGAGAAAACTCAGTACCCGCTCTTCTTCGCGCCTTTGCGGTTAAAAGCCCTCTGCCGAAAGTCCGGGGGGCGATGCGAAGCTCGAAAGCCGAAGCCCAGCTCCTACTGCGGCTTCGGCGCTGGCGTCTGCTGCGGCGCCGGAGCCTGCGTTTGCCCCGCCGCCGGTTTCGCGGTTGTTCCAGCCGCCGGTTTCGCCGTCGCGGAAGCTCCCGGCGCAGCCGGCTTGGCCGCTGGCTTCTTCTTCACCGGCGGTTTCTTCGCCGGCTCGTTATCGTCCACCACGGTTATCTTCGGAGGCGCAACTGGAATCGCCGCCCGCGCTGTCTTCAGATCAGACCGCAGCCGCACAACCTCTGCTTCCTTCGCCGTCGCCAGACTTTCCAGCCGCTCGGCGAGCCCCTTGCGCGTGCCCTCAAAACTTTTCAGATCGTTGGCCAGCGCCTGAAAATCGTCCTTCGATCCAAACGCCCCCGTTTCCTCCACCACGCCCCCCAGCACGTCATACAAAGCATCGAGGTTGCGGTAGAGATTGAAGGTCGCCGGCACATCTTCCGGCGCGGCCCGTAACTTTTCAACAATTCCCGGCAGCGCGTTCTGCAGATTGCGCAGAATCGAATCCACATTGCCCAGCGCCTGCTTCTTCGTCCCGGCATCGGTTTTCCAGCGCTCGATACGAAGATTCGTGAGATCCCCCTGCGCCGCTTTCGACGTCGTCTCCAGCTGCGTGAGCAGACCGCTCAACTGCGTCACCGACGCGTAGGAAACCGGAGCTCCCTGGGCCGACGCCACCGTTTCCTGCACCGAATACGGCGTAGACGGGGCCACAGCTGCGTTCGGCGTAGCCACGTTCGGCGCGGTCGTCTGCCCCGGCCCATCCGTCGCCCCAAAAGCCGCAGGCAGAGCAACAACGGGAACAACGAGAACAACGAGAACGGCAACTGTGCCGGCAGCGATCCGAACCGCTAAGCGGTCCGAGTGACTGCCCGAGTAAGTACCCGACAAAACAGAAGTAAGCTTCATTTTTTCTGCGGAAGTGGCGATTTCGTCACCAGCATACTACAAGCCAGCCCACCGCCGGATAGTGAGCAGTTTGTCCCTGTGCACGCCGCACTTTTCGGCCTCATCCGGAAAGCAACCGAAGCGAGCAACAGAAGTAGAGGTAAAAGCACCCCAAACGCCTTGTCATTCCGTCTCTCGTCTCTAACGACGCGTTTTTCATCGCGGCCGAGGAATCTCAGTCTTCTCCGCCGCCGCGCGTCCGCCAATCCTGTGGCCGCACGTTCTCATCACAGCCGTCAAGCGGCGACACCGGCGACACGCACCCCTTGACAAATCCTCACCCCACCTGCACAATACTCAAAGGCGAATAAAAAGCGAAATAGCCTCCGGGTCTTCCGGCCCGGCGTTCCCTGAAATTTCCCGAGGAATCATATGTCTTCCGCAATGGTTTCCGCTGCGGCGGCCCAGGGCCGCCTTTTTTTCTCTGGCGCTGACGCTAATCCAGCTGATGTTAATCGAGAGGTGCGCGCGCTCCCCGATCATCGCGAACGCACCGGGACACTCGGCCATTTTTTTCAATCAACCATCAAAAATCACCCATCAAAAATACTGGCAGGCGTAACCTCCGCCTCGCATCTGGCCGTGCGTCCAGCCCCAGAAATGCTTTCCAGCGGCATCGCCGCCCTTAACGCCCTTACCGGAGGTTGGCCCCGCGGCTGTCTCACCGAAATCTGCGGCCCCGCCTCTTCGGGACGCACCACCTTACTGCTCGCCGCTCTGGCCGCGGCCACCCGCCACGGCGAATTCTGCGTGCTGGTCGACGCCAGCGACGCTCTCGATCCCCGCTCCGCCGCCGATGCCGGCGTGGAACTGGACCGCCTGCTCTGGGTCCGCTGCGGCGAAGATGCTCCCAAAAAATTAAACAAAGGGTGCCCCATTTCTCGCGCGTCTTTTGCGCGAGAAGTGGGGATTTCCTCCCAGCCCGCTTTTCATTTAGATCGCACTGGTTTGAAGAAAACTGATTTTAAGGAAAATAGATCAGAGCACCGTCTGGAGCAAGCCCTGCACGCCACAGACTTATTGCTCGAAAGCGGCGGCTTCGGATTAGTCGTTCTCGACCTGAGCGATCTTCCCCCGCAGCAGGCCCGCCGCATCCCGCTTACCACCTGGTTCCGCTTCCGCCGCGCCGTAGAAAATACTTCAACCGTGCTGTTAGCCATCGAGCAGCACCCCATCGCCGGAAGCTGCTCTTCTCTGCAGCTGCAACTGGCCCCGACGAATGGCCCGATGCATGGCTGGAATAACAACCAGTTCGCTGCGGGTTCCCTATTCCCCAAACCCGGCCACGCACATCTGCTGACCGGTCTCGAGGTCACGGCCGAACTGATGCGCTCGCGTCTGGAACGCAAGCCATCCCGCTCCACTGCAGCTTTCGCCAGCAAAACCGCCTGGGCTGGATGAAGAAATTGACTCATTGAGAGATTGAATCCTTGATTCATTGAAAACGGATGGCCATCTTTCAAGGACTCAATCTCTCAATGACTCAATCATTCAATGAGTCAATCGGCATCATGCCTTTCGCCTGCATCTACGTGCCGAATTTTCCCGTGGCCGCGGCATTGCGCGCCGAGCCCGAGCTGCGCACACGAGCCGTCGCCATCCTCGAAGGCAAGCCTCCTCTCGAAATAATTCTTGCGGTAAACGATCAAGCCAGCCGTCTGGGCATTGCACCCGGCATGACCAAGCCGCAAGCCGAGTTGTGCCCCGAACTGGTGCTGCGCCCAAATTCTGCGCTGCAAACCTCCGCCGCCCACGCCGCCTTGCTCGACTGCGCCCAATCCTTCTCACCATGCGTGGAGGACGCGGCCTGCGACACCGCCCTGCTCGATCTCGCCGGGATGGAATCTCTGCTGGGCCCGCTGCCCCATATCGCCCGCGCCCTCCGCGACCGTGCCACCGCCCTCGGACTCGATGCCTATATCGCCGTAGCTTCCAATCCCGACACCGCCGTGCTCGCCGCCCGCGGCTTATGGGACCCGGGATTGTGTGGCGCGGGCACTCTTGCCCGCGCAGCCGTCACCGTAATTCCTCCCGGCAAAGAAGCAGACCGCTTGGGCTCTTTGCCGCTGCAAGTTTTGTTCGCCGATCGCGTGGAAGGCGAAGAGAAAAAAGAATCAGATCGCCTGCTCGAAACTCGGCTTCTCGAAATTCAGATGCTAGAAACTCTCGACCGCTGGGGAATCCGCTCCCTGCGCGCCCTCGCCGCCTTGCCCGAAGTTGCGCTAAGTGAGCGTCTGGGGCAGCCAGGCCTCCGCCTTCAGCAACTGGCACGGGGCGCGGCGTCGCGCACTCTTGTTCCCGTGGAAGCACCTCTAATTTTTGAAGAAGCCGTGGATTTGGAATATCCCATCGTTCTGCTGGAGCCGCTCGCCTTCCTCCTGAATCGCCTGCTCGATCAACTCTGCGCCCGCCTGGCCTCGCGTGCCCTTGCCGTGCAGGAACTCCACCTCACGCTGAACCTGGAAAATCGCCCGCAGTTCAATCGGCAATCCACAATCAGCAATCAACCATTCCACCGCACCCTCCGCCTGCCCCTGCCCATGCTCGACCCCAAACTTTTCTTAAAGCTATTGCAACTGGATTTAAATGCCCATCCTCCCGGCGCGCCCATCGTAAAAATCCATCTGGCCGCCGAACCGGCACGCCCGCGCCCCGGCCAGGCAGGATTATTTCTTCCCCCCTTGCCGGAACCGGAAAAGCTGGAACTCACGCTCGCCCGCATCGCCGCCCTGGTCGGCGGAAATAACGTGGGCGCGCTGGAACTGCTCGACACGCATCATCCTGAAGGCTTCCGTCTGCGCCGCTTTATGACAGCCTCCGGCCACCAGCCCCCAAAAACAAAAAAGCCAGAAAAAGAAAAACAAGAAATTAAAGAAGAAGGAACAGAAGAGCTACCAGAAAAAGAAGCAAAAGAAAAAGAACACCCGGCCGTGACCGCTCTGCGCCGCTTCCGTCCTGCGCTGCGCGCCACCGTCACGCTCGACGAAGGCCAGCCCGCGCAAGTGGTTTGCGCGAAAACAAAAACTATCCAGGGCAGCGTGCTCTGGAAAGCCGGCCCCTGGCGCTCTTCCGGCGATTGGTGGGAACGCGAAGCCTGGTCGCGCGACGAGTGGGACATCGCTTTACAAAACAACGCCCCGCAAAATGCAAGCAGCATCTCCCTCTACCGTCTGGTGCACGATTTGCTGGAAGGAGCCTGGTTCGTGGAAGGAACCTATGACTGAGAGAAATCAGGGGCAAGAGATCAGGGGTCAGGGGTCAGTAAGGCGAAGTTCAATCTGATCCCTAGCCCCTAGCCCCTGCTCCCTGACCCCTGCTCATGTACACCGAACTCCACGCCCGCTCCGCTTTCAGCTTCCTCGAAGGCTCTTCCCTGCCCGAGGAGTTAGCCGCAGCCTGCGCCCGCCTCAACCAGCCGGCCATGGCCCTGCTCGACACCGACGGCGTTTACGGCGCCCCGCGCTTCCATCAAGCCGCGCAAAAAGCAAAAATCAAAGCCCACATCGGTGCAGAAGTCACATGCAGCTCTCTACACTCTGTCATCCTGAGCGGAGCAAGTGCTTCACGAAGTGAAGCACTTGCGCAATCGAAGGATCCCTATCCTCGGCAATCGGCCAGAAATCTAGGGGTTCCCCGCAAAATTCAGACCGACGTGCCTTCCCGCCTTCCCCTCCTCGTCTCCTCCCGCGCCGGCTACCAAAACCTCTGCCGCCTCATCACCAAAATGAAAATGCGCGCCCCAAAAAACGCAGGCGCAGCCCACCACGCAGTTCACCAAGAAGAACTCGAAGAGCACTCCCCCGGACTCATCTGCCTGACCGGCGGCCCCGAAGGCCCGCTGGCCGCGGCTTTGCAGCAAGGCGGCATGGAAGAAGCCCGCCTCCAGGTCGAGCGCTTGATCGCCATCTTCGGACACAAAAACGTCTACGTCGAATTGCAGCGTCACTACCGGCGCGAAGAAGAAGCCCGCAACCGCGCCGCCATCTCCATCGCCCGCTCGCTCAAGCTTCCCATCCTTGCCACCAACGGCGTCTGCTACGCCACCGCCCAGGCTCGCGAACTTTGCGACGCCTTCACCGCCATCCGTCATCAACGCACGCTCTCCACCGCCGGACGTCTGCTCTCCCGCAACTCCGAGCGCTTCCTGAAATCCGCGCCGGAAATGCAGCAGCTATTTTTCGATTTGCCAGAAGCTATAGCGAATACAGGCGAACTTTCTTCCCGCCTCGAATTCACCCTTAACGATCTCGGCTATGAATTCCCGCGCTATCCCGTGCCCCAAGGCGAGACCATGAATTCCTTCCTGCGCGAGCGCACCCGGGAAGGTTTCCACCAACGCTATGGCCGCGCCACCCCGGACCTGCAAACCCGCGCCCGCCGCCAGATTGAGCACGAACTCGCTCTCATCGAAAAACTCAATCTCGCGGGATATTTCCTCATCGTGTGGGACCTCGTCCGCTTCTGCCGCGAGCAAAACATTCTGATGCAGGGACGCGGCTCCGCCGCCAACAGCGCCGTCTGCTACTCGCTCGGCATCACCGCCGTCGATGCCGTTGGCATGGAACTTCTCTTCGAGCGTTTTCTATCGGAAGAGCGCGGCGAGTGGCCCGACATCGATCTCGATCTTCCCAGCGGCGACGAGCGTGAAAAAGTTATCCAGTACGTTTACAAGCGTTACGGCGAACGCGGCGCCGCCATGACCGCCAACGTCATCACCTACCGCAACCGCATGGCTGCGCGCGAAATGGGCAAGGCCCTGGGCTTCGATCCCGAAACTCTCAATAAAATTTCCGCCGCCGTTGCCACCTGGGAATTTCGCGACGAAAATGACGCGCTCGACCGCCGCTTCCGCGACGCCGGACTCGACCTCAACCATCCCCGCCTGCGCAAATATTACGAACTCTGCCTCGCCGTGCAGGACATGCCGCGCCATCTCGGCCAGCATTCTGGCGGCATGGTCATCTGTCAGGGACAACTCGATTCCGTCGTCCCACTCGAGCCCGCATCCATGCCCGGCCGCGTCGTCGTGCAATGGGACAAAGAAGATTGCGCCGACATGGGCATCATCAAAGTCGACCTGCTCGGCCTGGGCATGATGGCCGTGCTGAAAGATTCCATCGAACTCATTCGCGGGCATTATCACGAAGAAGTGGATCTCGCACATCTGCCGCAAGATGACCCGCAGGTTTATTCCGCCTTGCAACAAGCCGACACCGTCGGCTTGTTCCAGGTGGAAAGCCGCGCGCAAATGGCGTCCCTGCCGCGACTGCGCCCCAAGAAATTTTATGACATTGTGGTGCAGGTCGCGATCATCCGCCCCGGCCCCATCGTCGGCCAGATGGTGAACCCGTTTATCCAGCGCCGCCAGGGACGCGAAGACGTGACGTATCCGCACCCCTCACTCGAACCAGTGCTGAAGCGCACGCTGGGGGTACCGCTTTTTCAGGAACAATTACTTCGCCTCGCCATGATTGCCGCCAACTTCACCGGAGGCGAAGCCGAAGACCTGCGCCGCGCCATGGGCTTCAAGCGTTCGCAGGCCCGCATGAAGGAAATCGAAGCCCGTCTGCGCTCCGGCATGACGCAAAACGGCATCCCGCACGACGCGCAGGAAAAAATTATTCTCTCCATCACTTCGTTCGCGCTCTATGGCTTCCCCGAATCGCACGCCGCCAGTTTCGCGCTCATCGCCTATGCCAGCGCCTATGTGAAATGCCACTACCTCGCCGCCTTCACCGCCGCGCTGCTCAACAACCAGCCCATGGGATTTTATTCTCCCGCCACGCTGGTGAAAGACGCGCAGCGCCACGGACTGAAGCTGCTGCCAGTGGACGCGACGCGCTCAGAGTGGAAGTGCACGCTGGAACAAGCCGTCAACCATCAGCTGTCAGCCATCAGCCAAAGCCAGTCGGAACCAGATTGTAGGTCTGAACAAGAGTGTGTGGCGCGGGCACTCTTGGCCGCGGGTGGGCGGCATGCCCACCCGACAACCGGCAAGCCCACCCTGAGCGAAGCCGAAGGGCCGGCGCTACGCCTCGGCCTGCGCTACGTTCGCGGATTGCGTGAAGAAGCTGCGCAGGCGTTGTTGCGCGAGCGTCAACTCACTCCGTTCAACTCCGTTCACGATCTCACACGCCGCGTTCCTGAGCTACGCAAAGACGAACTCACCACACTCGCCGAAATCGGCGCGCTGAACACAGTCGGATTGCAGATTTCAGATTGCAGATTTCAGATTGCACATCCTGTTCAGTCTAATCACAATCAACCTCATAACGATCAATCCAAAAACGATCGATCTGAAATCTACCATCTCGAATCTAAAATCTCCCTGCACCGCCGCGATGCTCTCTGGCAGGTGGAACGTGCCGTGCGCACCTCCGGGCCGTTGCTGGAAAAACTGCCGGAGCCCGATACGCCTTCGCCGCTCCAGCCGATGAACCACGAAGAACGCCTGGTTGCCGATTTCCACGGCACTGGACTCACCGTGGGGCCGCATCCCGTGGCTTATCGACGCGCCTGGCTCAACGCCATGGGGATTCGCCGGGCCAGCGAATTGCGCGACCTGCCCAGCGGCAAGCAGGTTCGCATCGGCGGATGCGTCATCGTCCGCCAGCGTCCCGGAACGGCGAAAGGATTTGTTTTTGTGAGTCTGGAAGATGAAACGGGAGTAGCCAACGCCATCATCACGCCTGATTTATTTCACCGCAACCGCCTGCTGCTGGCCAGTGAGAAATTCCTCGCCATCGAAGGCATTCTGCAGAATCAGGACAACGTGATTTCCGTGAAAGCGGAACGCGTGATGCCGCTGTTCGTCACGAAAGCTGAAACTGTTTCGCATGATTTTCACTAAACCTGCGCGCGCTCCGACCAGGAGTCTGATTCTGTTAGCTTAGCTTTTAGATAATTACCAAATGACTCATCAGACTTTATAGATTCTCTCAATCACTTGCATCAAGACTCAACTTACGGATGACTTCAACAGCTTCGCCTCCCGCGATCTGCTGAACGCGGGACCTCAGAGGCTGAAGCCATATTTCCGTGCCATCCGGAGGGCACGGCTGAAGGCCGTGCCCTTTCCCGACGGCATTTCAGAGAGGGAGCACCGATCCTTATTTCCTGACCCTGCCCCTATGCCTTTATCACTTCCCTGTATAACTCACTCTCCAGATTGAGTTCGAACCATCGTCGCTTACCAGCAGCGAACCATCCGCAGCTACCGTGATGCCCACGGGACGTCCCCATACCTGGCCGCTCGGAAGCACGAAGCCGGTCAGGAAGTCCTGATACTCGCCGCTGGCGTGACCGGTCTGGTGCAAGGGGACGCGAATCACTTCATAGCCTACGCGGACCGATTTGTTCCACGAGCCGTGTTCCGAGGCAAAAAGTTCGCCGCTGTATTCTTCGGGAAACTGCTTGCCATCGTAGAAAGTAAATTCCAGGGACGCGTTGTGCGGTTGCAGCAAGACGTCGGGCACGATCGCTTTATCTTTCAACTCAGGATGCTTCCCTTTGTGACGCGGGTCTTGATGTGCGCCCATGTACCACCAGGGCCAGCCGTAGAATCCGCCCTCCTGCACGTGCGTGATGTAGTCGGGGACGAGATTGTCACCCAGAGCATCGCGTTCATTCACGGAACACCACAACTCGCCGGTCTGCGGATTCACGCCGATGCCGCCGCCGGCGTTGCGAATGCCGTAGGCGTACACGCTCAACACGCACGACTCGGGACTGCAGGTGAGAATGTCGGCGCGGTTCTTTTCCCGCGGACTGGCATCGGGGTCGTCGACGTTCGAAGCTGAGCCCACGGCCACAAACAGCTTCTTGCCGTCCAGAGAAAAAGCCAGCGCCCGCGTGGTGTGGCCGCCACCTCCGGGAAGATCGGCAATATGCTGCGCCGGGCCGCTGGCCTTGAGATCTCCGTTGTGATACGGAAAGCGAATCACTTCGTTGATATTTCCCACGTACATCCACTGCGGATCAGGCCCGGGCGGATAGAAGGCAATCCCGTAGGGCTCTTTCAGGTCGCTGGCGAAAATCTGCATCTGCTCCGGCTTGCCGTCGCTGGTCATGCCGCGATACACACGAATGCGTCCGGGTTCGGTCTCGGCGAGAAAGATGTCACCGTTGGGAGCGGTGCGCAACGTTCGCGGATTCTCGAGACCCGCCGCAAAGAGTTCGACTTTGAAGCCGGCGGGCGCCACGGGCCAGGCATCGGCGGGGCGAGCCACCAGTTGCGGGCTGTTGTCGGAGGACTTGGTCGCAAAGGGCTCGGGAAGATCGGCGACGGTAATTTTTCGGGTGGTGCCCGGCACTTCGTAACGGAAATCGGTGAAGGGCGCGGTCGGAGACTTGTCGGTGAGTTTCGTGGTGGAGACCGGTGCCTCTGGCGGCGCGTCCTTCGCGGCCGCGACTGGTGCGGCCGCCATGGCCTCCACATAAGTCACAATTTGCCAGCGGTCCTGCTCGGGCAGGAATGCCCAGGAGGGCATTCCGTCGTCGGTGCTTCCCTTGGTGATGAACCAGAAAATCTCACCGCCGGTCACCGCCTTCAGCTTGCCATCAACCAGGGAGGGAATATTGCCGGTTCCCTTGCCGGCGCGGCCGTGGCACGAGAGACAGTTCTTGGCATAGAGCGATTTGCCCGCGGCCACGGCCGCGGCCTGGCCCTGGTAAGGGTTCTTCTGCTTCTTGGCGGAGTCGGGCGCGTTGTGAAAATCCTGATTCACGGCGTGCAGGTTGGCGATGGGGAGAAGAAAAATGACGGCGATGGCAATTCTTGCGGCGAAGCGCATGGCTATCCTCGGTTTAAGGTGGTCTGCCAGACTGGCATTATGCAGTATAGATGCGACCATCGGGTTTTCGGCTGCGTGGGAAACAACATCCTCCGGGCAGGCTATTTCGGAGCGCTTGCGGCGGCAGATGTGCTTCCCGACATATACTGGGGCGCGTCGGGACGGTCATCACGAATACGCTCATGAATCCGCAGTGCAATCCGCTCGCACGCTCGAGGCTCGCCGGCATGAGACAGGCTACACGATTTCTGCTTCTTCTCCTTCTCGTTGTTCTTTTCCGCACTTCGATGCCCCCTCGGCTTCAGGCTCAGGCCGGCAACAGTCCGCAGGACTCCCAGGTGGTGGTCGTCGACGGCTCGGCCGCCGCGCATCCGTTTCCGCACTTCTGGGAGAAGATGTTTGGGTCTGGACGCGCCATCCTGTCCCTGCGCGATGACTACCGGCGCGACCTGCGCAAGGTGAAGGGCATCACGGGCTTCGAATACGTGCGCTTCCACGCCATCTTCCACGATGAGGTCGGGCTTTACGACGAAGACGCACAGGGAAATCCACTCTACAACTTTTCCTACGTGGACCAGATCTATGACGGGCTGCTGGCCAACGGCGTGCGTCCTTTTGTCGAGATCAGCTTCATGCCGAAAAAGCTGGCGGCTCGCGATGCGCTGCATGCATTCTGGTACAAGCAAAACGTCTCCCCGCCCAAGGACTACGCCAAGTGGGACGCACTGATCACGGGGTTCGCCCAGCACCTGGTGGAACGCTACGGTATCGGCGAAGTCTCACAGTGGTATTTCGAAGTGTGGAACGAACCCAACATTGATTTCTGGGTGGGAGATCCCAAACAGGCAACGTATTGGGAACTCTATGACCACACGGCGCGCGCGCTCAAAGCCGTGAACTCGCGGCTGCGCGTGGGCGGGCCCGCGACGGCGCAAGCGGCGTGGGCAGATGCTTTCATCAGGCATTGCGCGGACCAGCATGTGCCGGTGGACTTTGTTTCGACCCACGTTTACGGCAACGACAAACCCGAAGACGTGTTTGGCACCAGCGAGAGCATCCCGCGGGATCAGATGGTTTGCCGGGCGGTAAAAAAAGTTCACGAGCAGATTCAGGCTTCGGCGTATCCGCAACTTCCGCTGATCTGGAGCGAGTTCAATGCGAGCTACGCCAACGAACCGGCAGTGACGGACACGGTCTATATGGGGCCGTGGCTGGCCGATACCATTCGCCAGTGCGATGGGCTGGCTGACATGATGTCCTACTGGACGTTTTCCGATGTGTTCGAGGAACAAGGCGTGGTCAAGCGACCGTTCTACGGCGGGTTCGGGCTGCTGGCCGAGGACGGAATTCCCAAGCCCGCATTTGCCGCCTTCGCACTTCTGCATCGTCTTGGGGAGGAGCGGATCGCGGTGGATTCTGATACTGCTCTGGTGACGCGCCGGAAAGATGGGTCTCTGGCGATCGCCATTTGGAACTACACATCCCCGGGCAAGAGCGGGGAGCCTAAGACGGTAACGTTGCGATTCAGGGGAGCGAAGGTGCAGCAGGCTTCGATTTCGCGCGTGGACCGTGAACATGGCGACGTGCAGGCGGCGTACGAAAAAATGGGAGCGCCCAGCTTTCCACCGCAGGCGCAGATCACGGCGTTGCGCAACGCCGCCGAGCTTGCGGCAGCCGAGGTCCGCGATTTGCAGAACGGGGAGTTAACCCTGACGTTGCCCGCCCATGGCCTGGCGGTGATCGAAGTGAAGTGAGCAACCACGACCGCGCTGAACGATACGCCATCCCATCAGGGCGCGGGCTCCGCTAACGGCAGCCAGACCTGGAAACGCGTGTCGCCGGGCTTGGAACTAAGCTGAATATTTCCCCGGTGCTTCTTAACAATTCGCTGGACCGTGTCCAGGCCCAGGCCGGTGCCTTCCCCAACTCCTTTGGTGGTGAAAAAAGGTTCAAAGACGTGGGGCTGTACCTCGTCGGAAATTCCTGGACCGTTGTCGCCAATCTCAACCACCACGCAATCGTCATCGCGGTAGGTTCGGATGCGAAGCTCGCCCTTGCCGTGCATCGCGTCAATCGCGTTATCAATAATGTTGGTCCAGACCTGGTTGAGCTCGCTTCCGAACGAATTCACGAGGAGGGGAATGCGTTGGTAATCGCGCTGCACCACCACTCCTTGTTTCAGCTTGTGATTCAAGATGGTGAGCGTTGTCTCCAGGCTCTTTACTACGTCAACGTTTTGCACCGGCGCCTGGTCCATGTAAGTGTATTCCTTGATGGCGCCGACCAAATCGGAGATCCGCGAGGTGCTGCTCTCGATTTCCTGCAACAGGTTCGCGATCTCCACCGAGGCCGCGATCCGGACCAGAGCAGCTCGCGCAGTGTCTCCACCGAGGTTCGCGAACAACGATTCAACCACCTCCGGCTGGATGTTTCGTCGCGCCAGGCCAGCCGCCAGGAGCCACAAATCGCTTTGCCCATGACTGCGGAATAAAGAATCGATCTGGTCTTCCAGATCGTTGATGGTCAACGCATCCGGTGGAACCACATCCGTTTGCGTGAAGGAAGCTTCCAGTTTTTCGATCTCTGATTTCTGTTCGGGCGAGAGAGCGCGCCTTCCCAACTCGAGACTCGCGTTCCTGATTTTCGCCAGCATGTGCCGCAGTTGGGTGGCGGCACGTTTTGCGGCAGAGGCGGGATTGTTGAGTTCATGGGCAAGTCCGGCCGAGAGCTTTCCCAAAGAAGCCAACCGGTCTTGCTGCTGTTCGCGGCGGGTGGTTTCACGGATCCGGTCCGACATCAAACCCACGAGACGCTTGGTCAGTTCCGGCATTTTCTGGACGAGGTCCGGAAACAGCGAGGCCGGAAATCGCAGGGCGCGGCTGTCGGTCTCGGCGCGCCCGCCCACGGTAAACTGCTTCATCCTCGAAAATGGGAGTACGCCGGTGACATCGCCCGGCTCCAGGTCAAAGACGACGGACTCGCCGGCAAGTTCGCCCCGGCCTTGAAGCCGCCCCTCAAGAATCACAAACATGGAATCGGCTGGATCGCCCTGGCGGGCATAGGTATCTCCGGCCTTGAGATGCAGCTCTTGCGATTGGTTGATGAACCAGGCGATCTGATCGTCTGGCAAGTCGGCGAATGCGGGAACGCGAAGTAGTTCAGATTTTTCGACCATTTACACCTTACTTAGATACTGATGGATAAACTGTACCGCCACCGATCCTTCTCCCACTCCCGAAGCCACGCGTTTTATGGAACCGTGGCGCACATCACCGACGGCAAAGATGCCGGGAACATTGGTCTCGAGCAGGAACGGATCCCGGTCGAGCGTCCAGCCTTTCGGACGTTGGCCGTCACGGATAAGGTCAGGGCCGGTCAACAGGAAACCGCGCTCGTCCCGCTCGACGACATCGCCCAGCCAATCGGTCCGCGGCAGCGCTCCAATGAAGATAAACATCGAACTCGCCGGCACACGCTCAATCTTGTCGGTATCGGAACAGAGCACGGAAATCTCTTCCAGATGGGTTTCGCCATGTGCCTCAACCACGCCGGCGTGGGTCCATAGCTGAATGTTGGGCGTCTCCTGAATCTGGTCGATCAAGTATCGTGACATGGTGCTGGCCAGCGAGTCGCCCCGCACAAGAATAATCACGCGCTCTGCGTATCTGGCGAAATTCATTGCCGCCTGGCCCGCCGAGTTCGCTCCGCCCACCACGTAGACGACCTCCCCCTTACAGGAGAGAGCCTCCGTGGCGCCGCCGCCATAGTAAATCCCCGCACCTTGCAACCTGTCGATCCCCGGAGCGTTCAGGCGCCGCCACTGCACACCGGTCGCGACCATCAGCGCGTGGCATGAAATCTCATTTCCATCCGCCAGCTTGATGATTCGGTAAGGGCCTTCGATTCGGACGCCAACAACTTCCTGGGGCGCGAGGATTTCTACTCCGAAACGCTGGGCTTGCACCACGGCCCGCCGCGCCAGGTCGGCGCCACTCAGCCCGGCAGGAAATCCCAGATAGTTCTCGATGCGGGAACTCATACCCGCCTGACCGCCAGGTGCTTCCCGCTCGATCATCACGGTATGGAGACCTTCGGAGGCTCCGTAGACGGCGGCCGCCAAACCCGCCGGTCCTCCACCCACAATCGCCAAATCGTAGAAGCTGGTTTGGGCACGCGTGCGCAGACCGACCTTTTGCGCAACGTCCGCGGGTATACCTTCCAGCAGCTTCGTTCCGTCGGGGAAGAGCACCACGGGGAGATTGGCCGCCTCCGGACCGAGAGCTTCCAAAAGGCGTTTGGTTTCCGGATCGTTGGCGGAAAGCTCGACGTCAATCCACTGATAGGGGACGTGGTTGCGAGCCAGGAAGTCCCGCAACTCGTACGATCGCGGCGACCACCGGGTGCCCAGCAACCTGATCCCCTGGAACGTTGGACGAAAGGAAGCTTGCCAGTCATCGAGCAAATCATCCAACTGTGGATACAGGTGCTCGGCCGGAGGATCCCACGGCTTCAGAAAAAAGTAGTGAATGCTCGCGTGATTGATGGCGCTGATGGCCGCGTTGGTGTCGGCATACGCGGTGAGCAAAGCCCGCTTCGCGCTGGGAAAGATTCCCATTGCCTGCTGCAGAAACACCACCCCGTCCATGCGCGGCATGCGCTGGTCGGCAAGCAGCAAAGCCACGCTGTCATTGCGTATCTTCAGCTGCTTTAAGAGGTCGAGTGCACCTTCCGGAGAATCGCTTCCGATCACCCGGTATTCAGCCCCGTACTGCGAACGCAGATCGCGCTCGATCGCCCGCAAGACATCGGAGTCGTCATCCACGCTCAGCAGAATTGGTTTGGGCATGTTCGGTCTCGATCCCAGACAAAGAAGAGATGTTACACATTTCTGTGTTCTGTGGTCGAGTTGGTTAGATACAGAAAATTGTATTCCGTTGCAGCAATTCCTGTCTTCGAGAGGCGCCACGAGGAGACCCGTCTTGGGTGGTCGATGGCGAACTCAGTTTACCCGCGCAACTATGACCGTGGCGTCGTCGGTCTGTCGTCCTCGTGAGAATTCATCCATTGAGGTGAAGATCGCGCAGGCGATGTCGTCAGGGCATTGCGGAGCGCTTTCGTCCACAGCCTTTCGAAGGCCCTCGACGCCCCATTCTTCGCCGGCTGGATTCACGGCTTCGGTCACTCCATCCGTGTAGGCGATGACCAGATCACCGGGACGAAGCTGCACCATACCCTCCTCATAAGTCCAACTCGAGAAAATGCCCACCGGCACACCGCCGGTTTCAAGCCGAATCATCGAGCGATCCTGGCGAAGGATTATGGGAGGGTTGTGGCCTGCATTCACGTAGCGCAGCGTGCACGTGGTTCCGTCGAAAACGCCATAGAATAACGTGGCGTACCGGTCTGCGAGAGAGGATGCGTGTACCTGAGAATTTACCGCGCGAACCACGGCGCCCGCGTCGCTTCCCGCAAAGGAAGCAGCAGTGCGCAGCGACGACTGCACACCCGATATCATGAGTGCGGCGGCGAGGCTTTTGCCGGAGGCGTCTGCGACGGCCAGAGCGAGACAATTGTGCGATAGCGGCAGGACACCATAGAAATCACCGCCTAAGGCGCAAACTTGCCGGCAGCGCGCGCTGTAACTCAGAGCATTCATGGTGGCGTCGGGATACTGCATGAAACGCTGCTGCACGTCGCAGGCGGTTACCCAGTCCTGGCTGACATCCATTATTACTGTGTCGGTCGTCATCTTTATCTCTGCACCTCTGTGAGATTGTCGAACCTCGAGGTGTGAAATCGACATGAGAAGCGTTACATTTTTGTTTAACAATCGCCGTCCGGGATGTCGAGAACCGGTAATCTGCTCCGACTACCGTATGAAAGCGCAGAGTCCGCGCTAGAAAGGGAGGAAAAAACATGAAGTACATTTTGCTTATGAACGGCACAAAGCCAGGCGTCGGCACCTACCAAGCATGGACGAAAACGGACAGCGACACGCACATGGCGGTTCTGCAGACAATCAACAAGGAGCTGAGCGACTCGGGAGAGTTTGTAGCTACCCAAGGCTTAGCCGGACCGGACGAGGCTAGAGTGGTGCGCGGGCAGAAGAACGGCGTGCCCGTCACCGACGGCGTCTTTCCCGAGTCCAAGGAATTTCTGCTCGGCTACTGGATCATCGATGTCGAAACGCCGGACCGAGCTTACGCCATCGCCAGCCGGATTTCGGCGGCACCTGGACCCGGCGGAGTGCCCACGAACATGCCTATCGAAGTGCGGCAGTTTGCGAGCCATGCCCCAAAATCGTAGTGACACGACGTCGAGAATTGGGTCCGGATCGATGAACTCAGGAAAACGTAGGAGTTAGCAGAAGAGAGGAGAGACATGAAATACATTCTGATGATGAATGCCACGAAATCTAATTTCGACCTGTACGCGAAGTGGTCGAAGGAGGACCTGCAGCGGAACGTCGCGTTCATGCGCGCTTTCAGCAAAGAGCTTAAGGACTCCGGCGTGTTTGTCGCGACCGAGGGTTTGGGGTGGCCCAACGAAGCCAAGACCGTCCGAGCAGGAAAGGACGGGGAGCCGATTACGGATGGGGTTTTCGCGGAGTCGAAGGAGTTTCTTGCTGGCTACTGGATTATCGATGTGGAGGGCCCGGAGCAGGCGTATAAGATTGCCGCGCGCGCCTCGGCTGCGCCCGGGCCGGGAGGGACCCGAGGAAGCATGCCCATCGAGGTGCGGCAAGTGCTCTGCGGTTTTGCTGACTTGGGGCTTTGATGTCGCGGTTAGGAGAATTGCCGTGGTAGCACAACCGTTGGACGCTCCGCTCGAGCACCTGTTGAGGGAATTGACTCCGCAGGTGCTCGGCGCCGTGGTGCGGAGATTTCGAGACTTCGCGGCGGCGGAGGATGCTGTTCAGGAGGCATTGCTGGCTGCGGCGACGCAATGGCCAGACGAGGGACTGCCGGACAATCCGCGCGCATGGCTAACCCAGGTGGCCTTCCGCCGGATGACCGACCAAATCCGGAGCGAATCTGCTCGCCGCCGTCGCGAGGACGAGATGGCGGTGGAGGCGTCCCGCGCGCCAGAAGCGACGATAACCATGGACGCTCCGCCGGAGGAGGACGACACGCTGGTCCTCCTTTTCATGTGTTGCCACCCTGCGCTGACCTTGTCTTCGGCGATTGCGCTTACGCTGCGGGCGGTGGGTGGACTGACCACAGCGGAGATCGCCAAAGCGTTTCTTGTACCCGAAGCCACGATGGCGCAGCGGATCAGCCGCGCCAAGCAAAGCATCAAGGACTCCGGCATTCCCTTCGAATTGCCGACGACCGAGGAACGAGCACAACGCCTGCGGGCCGTTTTGCATGTCCTCTATCTCATCTTCAATGAGGGCTATACGAGCAGCGCCGGTCCGCAATTGCAGCGAGTTGAACTGTCACGCGAGGCAATTCGGTTGACACGATCCCTCCGAAACCTGCTCTCGAACGACGCTGAGATCGCCGGATTGCTCGCGCTCATGTTATTGACGGACGCTCGCCGTCTTGCACGAACGACGGGCGAGGGCGAGTTAATCCCGCTGATGGAGCAGGACAGGGCGCTCTGGGATGAGCCCCAGATTGCCGAAGGAGTCGCGCTCATTTCCGCCGCGTTACCGAAAGGCTCGGTCGGCCCGTACCAGTTGCAAGCCGCGATCGCCGCAGTCCACGACGAAGCCACCCGGGCCGAAGATACGGATTGGCCACAGATTCTGGCGCTCTATGATTTACTCAGACGCATGACCGACAACCCAATGGTGGCGCTGAATCACGCGATTGCGGCGGCAATGGTGCATGGTCCGACAAAGGGATTGGAACTGCTGGACGCGCTCAAAACTGACGCCCGCGTCGCTGACCATCATCGCCTGGATGCCGTTCGAGCGCATCTGCTGGAAATGGCCGGAGACCGCGATGGCGCGGTCAAACACTATCGGGCCGCAGCAGGCAAAACCAGGAGCCTGCCGGAGCGCAATTATCTGCTCATGCAGGCGGCGCGGCTCGCAAGCCAGACGCGGCTCGGGGACGGGCAGGAGTGAACTCTCCCGCCTTCATTGCGATTCGCGGATTGTAAACACTGTCCCATCCAAAGCGCGTGGCCCGCAGCTACATCTGACCCGCGGTTAACACTTCTTCTCGTGCAAACGTCTATCATGTCGTGGGGATTTTGTGCGCATGGCCTCCAGGCCGGGAGATAGCGTTGACCTGCTTGCGGCGGGACTGGGACCCCGGGCCGTGAGGGACCAATTCGCGCGTGAAGTCTCTGACGACGCGATTCTGGTGCGGGCAGCGCAAGAGGGAGACCGGGCTGCATTCGGGCGACTCTACGAACGCTACGCTCGAATGGTCCACGGCGTTCTGCTGGCGAAGGTCCCGGTAAGTGCCGTTGACGACCTTCTTCAAGATGTCTTCTTGCGAGCGCTCCGCCGGCTTTCAACGCTGCGGGAAAGCGGAAGCTTTGGAGCCTGGCTGGTGACGATCGCTCGCAATTTGGCGAATGACTACCACCGGCGTGCGCTGCCAGAGGAACCTCTGGCGGATGATGCGCCAGACAGTCATCTGCCGGACCACGATCTCGGGGGCGGAGATCCCCGCGCGGAACATAGCGGGGCGAAATATGGAACGGCAGAGCATGCAGCCTCGGCGGCCGCAATTCTCGATGCGATCCGGAGCCTGCCCGACGCCTACCGCGAAACGCTGATCCTGCGTCTTGTCGAGGGTTTGACCGGTCCTGAAATTGCCGCGCGCACGGGACTGACGCATGGCTCGGTTCGGGTCAATCTGCATCGCGGCATGGAGCAGCTCCGCGCGAAACTCAGGCCTCCCGCAAGCGGCGGTCAGCTGGAACAGGAAATGCGCTAATCATGGATCCGACGAACAACAAAACGGACAACGAGCCACTGGCGAATCGTAACGACTACTTGTGGGATGGATCCGGCGTGCCCGATCCTGAAATCCGGAAGCTGGAGGCGTTACTCCGAGGGTTCCGGCACGACCGTCCCGCGCCGGTGTTTCCCGACATCGTTCCCAGCAGACGGTGGTCTTTCTTTCCGTGGCGGGTGCGACTGTTTCCGGTTCTGTCGGCGACAGCGGCGGTTCTGTTCGCCATTGCCGCAATCATATTTCTGACCCATGGAACAAAACCGTCTCCGGTTGCGATGGCGGGTTGGGACGTATCTCGCATGGCAGGAACGCCTCGGATCGGATCCACCACTGTTCGGGCGAACGAACTCCCCAGCCGGCTCGGCGTCGGTCAAGTTCTTGAGACCGACGATCAGTCGCGGGCCAGCCTTCGGTCGGAAGGCATCGGCCAGATCGAGATGGAGCCAAGTTCACGCCTGCGTCTGCTCACTATGGGCAAAGGCCTGAAGCGGATTGCTCTGGATCGTGGAACCATTCACGCCTTCATTTGGGCTCCGCCCGGTCAATTCGTGGTCGACACTCCGTCGGCTATGACGGTGGACCTGGGTTGCGCTTACACGTTGCAAGTGGACGATTCAGGCAGCGGGCTCGTGCGTACATCGCTCGGGTGGGTGGGATTCAAGTTGCATGGTCATGAGTCCTTCATCCCAGCCGGCGCGGCCTGCGCGACCCGGCCGAAGGTCGGTCCCGGCACTCCGTACTTCGAAGATGCGTCCGCGGAGTTCCGCGCCGCGTTGAAGAGATTCGATTTCGAAGACAGCACCCCGCAGCAACGGGCTGCCGACTTAGTGATAACCCTCGCGCAGTCCCGCACGGGCGACGCACTCACGCTGTGGCATCTGCTCGCGCGTGTCGACGATGTGCAGCGAGCGCTTGTCTATGACCGGTTGAGTCAGATCGCGCCTCCTCCTGTAGGTGTCACCAGAGAAGGAATCCTCGGTCTCGATCAACCGATGCTTGACCTGTGGTGGAATGCGCTCGGGTTTGATGACATCTCGGTTTGGCGCCACTGGGAACGCTCCTGGTCAGGAACGAACACACCCGATGACAAGTGAATGAAAAGTGAACTGAACACGAGACTTCGTAATAGACCTTCTGCGGTTCCGCATTTTTCCTCTTGTGACCGCCCACGTTAACAGTCGGCTCTTTCCCGGCGTCTCTCTGAACGTGCGCTAAATCAGTACAACCTAAATCAATACAACCAGGAGGCTCCGATCATGAACTCACATTCATTCTCACGCATCGCGATCAGCATCGTAGCTGTCGTACTCGCGTTTTCAACTGTCGCAGTCGCAGGACCGCCTCTCGTCTGCCATCCCATTGCGATCGGGCCGGCGAAGACGCTGCCCTGGGTCGATCTGAACTATCAGAAAGGGAGTGGAAGTTACGACCTGAAGAACCTCGTTGCAGACACGCTCGCAATCCTCGATTCAAACCCTTCCGTGTTGGTGCGAATGGAGACCCTGCGGCGAGCGACGATTTACGCGCGCCAAGATCCACAAGTCGCGAAAGAGTTGCTCACCCACCTGCACGCACGGGCCGCCAATTCCGATGCCGGCGTCGCCGCTGCTCTCGCATGGTTCGACGTGGGTTATCTGGCCGAGACCTACAAGCGATGGATGGGCGACGGGCCGAACCCCGCGAGAGGCCTGGATGGATACGGATGGGTAAAGAAGGCTATCAGCCTGCGAGGATCGGATCCGGAGATGGAATTCGCGGCCGCTCTCATCGCCTTCACCGTTTCAGAAAGCGATCGCAGTCTTCACGTCGAAAAAGCAATGGCGGGCGCAAAGACCGATCCCCTTCTCGCACAAAACCTGGCCTCGTTCTTCAATCACCAGACGATCGCCGAAATGTTAACTCATCCCGCGGACGAGTTGAGGAAATGAAACCGCGTACAAGAGCGATTGGTGGGAGCCGACTTTTTCGTTTGTCGGCTCCCCGCTTCTCGGTTGGATACTACTTGACCTTGCTATGACCGGTTCAGCTGACGCCGAGGCGGTGAACGATTGCCTGGAACCGCGGATCGGAACGGATTGGGTCATATTCCGGATCGACGTTGATGAATAGCATCCAGTAGTCGTGATGCTGATATGACTTTTCCAGCCACTCGAGCGCGAGGGAGTGGTCTCCTTTCATAGTC